>Ga0139314_100026_pt1 | contig 21234 bp, 16 predicted proteins | sample In2P11_FD_99376 | JGI IMG/M metagenome (GOLD analysis project Ga0139314, IMG submission 99376)
GTCCCTGTGGTTTATATTGATCCATATCCATATTGGCTTGTATTCCTGTTTGGCTGCTATTTCCCCATTGCCTTTTGGCTGCATTCTGGTTGAGGTATTCCAGCTGCAAGTAGGCCATTTCTATATGCACTGACAGGGAATGTTGACTTTGTTTGGACAAATAAATCGACCGTGGTTTTGAGGATTTGAAAAAGTTCATGTCAACAACCCCAGTGCTCAGAGGTCCAAATCGGGACCTACCATTTCAAATTTCATCAGATGCTTCAGACACAACTATTGGAGCAGTGCTTGGGTAGGAAGAAGACAAAAAACCATATGCAATTTATTATATTAGCAAGAACTTGTCTCCTACTGAGCTAAATTATACCATTACTGAAAAAGAGTTTTTAGCTTTAATACATGTTGTAAATAAGTCTAGGCATTATATCACTGGATAAAATATTTAGCAAATAATCCTATTACAAATCAAAGATCAATTCCCAAATGAACATCTATATACTGTCACTATCAAGACACCCTGGTATGCTGATGTTGCAAATTATTTAGCAATAGGCAAATTACCAAAGCATATAACCCCCAATGAACGAAAACAGATTGTGCAACATAGTACTCGATTTTCTTGGATTGGGGACTACCTATTTCATATAGGGGAAGATATGCACATTAGAAGATGCCTCCATGAAGACAAAATATTTGACATTTTGAAAGCCTGTCATGACGGACCGTGTGGTGGACATTTTGCAGATCGAAGAACTGGTCACAAGGTTTTGCAAACAGGTTATTACTGGCCCACAATCTTTAAAGACACTAAGAAATTTGTTCAAGCCTATGACAGTTGCCAAAGAGCAGGACACCCTGGATAGTCCAATGAAATTCCTTTAAACCCATAGTTAGTAATCGAACCATTTGAGTGTTGGGCACTCAATTTTGTTGGTCCGATCAACCCATCATCAAAACATAAAACATTATTCTAGTAGCAACAGAGTATGTTACCAAATGGGTTGAAGCAGAGGCACTCCCAAGAGCTACAGAAGACTCTGTGATTAATTTCCTGTTCCAAATATTTGTGCGATATGGCCTCCCAAGGGACATAATCACAGACAAAGGACCACAATTTGTAGGTAATAAAATCGCTACAACATTAAAAAAATATCACATTCGGCATAGAATTACCACTTCGTATCACCCACGGACAAATGGCCAAGTAGAGAGCATGAATAAAGTGATAGAGGCGGTTTGCTTTGCAGTCATAGCCGCAACTGATGAAACTTAGGGGCACAATCCATCCGACTCGCCTGCAATACCTAGTCACCACTCGGTAAAAGCTCGCTGGAAGGGAGGCTACAATCCAGAACGCGGACTCTGTACACATCTGAAGAGAAAAGGTGAATGCGCGTGAGGCGATTCCAGGGTAGTCGGTGCACTAACGCATTGAGCGGCAATAGAAGTGAAACCCTGCAGGACCCTGAACCGCTCCATGCACAACTCGGGGGGGGGTTCGACCCCCCCTTCTTTTAAGTCTTTTACGCCTTTCATCTTCGGCAGCATCCCCATGGAAACTACTAACTTCCCTACCAGCTCCAGATCTGAAGGAATCAGCCACGAATCGGAGCCCAAAGGGACTGCATCAGCGGGGCACAATCCCAAGCGACACAGCGAGCAAGAATCGATCCCATGCAAGCCCATATCAAAGGAAATACCAACACTGATCATTGAAGATCCATGGATAGACGAATATAGAGGCCACATGAGCAAACACGCCCTGATCTGCAGATTCATAGGGGTTCGACTGAATGAAAAGGCTCTATGCTGGTGGATAAACCAGAAATGGAAACCCAAAGGGGATTTCGAGCTCCAGCTGGGATCAAGAAGCTTTTTCACCGTCATCTTCGCCCACAAGGAAGACAGAGATCGTATCTTCGAAGGAGGACCATATTTCTACAACTCTGCCGGGCTATACATCACGTACTGGAGGCCAAACTTCGCTCCAGAGCAGGAGGATTTCAAAAAGGTTCCAGTATGGATTTGCCTTCACTCTATGCATGTGGATTACTGGAACAAGCGAATCTTGGAGGCCATAGGAAACAAGCTGGGAGTCTTCATCAAAGCCTCAGATCTAACATCACAAGGTAAGTACACGGCTTATGCTAGAATCTGTGTTTACCTAGATATTTCAGGACCTCTCCCAGGCCACATGGAGCTGATCCACAGAGGAGTGCACTGGAAGCAAACCATTGATTATGAAAATATCCCATTCAGATGCCGAACCTATCGCCAGCATGGACATCTCAGTTACGGATGCCCTGTCAATCAATCACAACCCAAAGCACAACAGGAACAAGGGGAAACTCCAGCACCTGGCTTCACCCCTGTTTCAAGAAAGAATAAAGGGAAGAGGAGCAAAAAGGCTCCAAAGCAACCCACCAACTCTACCCCCACCAATATGACCCCCACCCAGCAAAATAGCTTTGACATTCTGGGCAATCTTGACTCACCGAAGCACCCAACTGCTCCTCAGGCCCCCACTGATCTTAATCTAACAGATTCAAGCCAACCCATGCCTACCACCGAAGCTCTAAGCTCAATCTCTAACCCAACCCATGCCCAAGCACAGCAACATCATCAGGACTCCTCTTCTCTCCAGATTATCACTAGCCAAACCTCGAAGCAAACCCATCAACGCACAGAAATGCATTTAGAGCAGCCCTCCACAACCCCCTCAAAGAATCCTCTGGAGGAGATCCTTGGTGATCTAGATCTTCAAAAGGTCAATGAGAAATGGTCCAAATTGGGAGTCGACGCCATTCCTCAAGACCATTTGGAGAATATAGAAATGGCCTACTTGCAGCTGGAATACCTCAACCAGAATGCAGCCAAAAGGCAATGGGGAAATAGCAGCCAAACAGGAATACAAGCCAATATGGATATGGATCAATATAAACCACAGGGACCAGGCAGGAAAAGAGGGCGCAAATCCACAAGACAGCAGCTACAAGAGCTGGGCAGACGCCTAATCAACGAGGGGAAAATCAGGGCATTGGTCCTTTCTGCTCCAAAGACTGCCCAATGAAAATCACAACCTGGAACATCAGGGGGCTCAACGGCACCTCCAAAAGAAGGATCCTGAAAAACCGCCTATTCGCACAGCACCCAGACATTGTCCTACTGCAAGAATCCAAATGTTCTTCCAAAAGTACGGAAACTCTCAAAAAACTTGTATCCAACAGTCATCAATGCATCAGCATAGATGCAATCGGGCAAGCAGGAGGGTTAATAACATTCTGGAACAAAAGCAAATTCATAGTACAAAATGCTCTGTCCACCAAGCACTCTCTATCGGTGATCTTTAACATGCCAGATTCAGGGCATTCGATCTGTGTCACCAATATATATGGACCCCAACGACTTCAAGAAAAGCTAGAGATGCTGCTAGACCTGGATGAAGTAAGACAACACCATGGGGCAGATCACTGGATTCTAGGAGGAGATTATAACATGATAACCAATTTAGCAGAGAAAAAGGGCGGACTACGAAGACTGGATAAGGACTCGGAAGCATTCAACAATTTCATTGCTGCCTCCAAACTCATTGACATCCCCACCGTCAATGGTCTACATACCTGGAACAATAAGCAAGGGGGAAACCGACAGATAGCTTCAAGGCTTGACAGATTCCTCATGTCAGAATCCATTCTATTGCACAACCTAGACATGGAAGCTAGCATTCTACCCATAGGAGGATCTGATCACTGGCCAGTGAAGATCCACTTCACCAATTTGGATAAACCCCAAAACAGACCTTTCCGATTTGAGGCCTTTTGGACAGAGCACCCATCATTCATGCAGAATATTCAAAAATGGTGGACTCAAACCACCATAAGGAGCGACAACATCATGTACATATTCCAGCAAAAGCTCAAAACCATAAAGACCAACCTCAAACAATGGAACAAAGATACCTTTGGCAACATAATGCAAGCCAAAAAATAACTTGAGGCAAAAATGGCGAACCTCCAGCAAACTTTGATCACAGAAGGGCCCAATGAGGAGCGGAACGCTCAAGAATTGATTCTGCAAAGGCAATGGGAAGAAAGACTAAAACAGGAAGAGCTACTGTGGAGACAGAAATCGAGAGTGCAATGGTTAAAACAGGGAGAGCGCAACACCAGCTTCTTTCACAAGTCCACCATCCAGAACAGAGCTTTTAATCGCATCCTATCCCTCAAGACTGCAGATGGCGATCAAGTATTCTCAAGGGATCACATCGGATCTGAGCTTAATTCCTATTTCACCTCTCTTCTCAGCGAACCCCTTCAAGATCGATCCCAAGCCATAAAGGAAATATTGGGGGCCATACCCAGCTTAGTTACAAAGGATCAAAACGCCCTGCTTCTAAGAGAGTTTACTGAACATGAAATTGAAGAAACCGTCTTCTCCATGGCCACGAACAAGGCCCCTGGACCTGACGGATTTACTGTTGAATTCTTCAAGGCGTGTTGGCCCATTATCAAAGCTGATCTTCTTATTCTTGTAAGAAACTTTCACAGAACCAAGAAAGTCCTTCCTGCCATCAATGCCACTTTCCTTACCTTAATTCCCAAATCAAACCAGGCTGACTCCCCTGACAAGTTCCGCCCCATAGCCCTTTGCAATGTCCTCTATAAAATCCTTTCCAAATTAATGGCCAATAGACTCAAACCCATCCTCCCCTCAATCATTTCTCAAGAGCAAACTGGCTATGTAGAAGGAAGACAGATCACGGACAGCATAATCCTCACCCAGGAAGTACTGCACTCTCTCAAAACAAACAGATCTCCTGGCATGCTAATCCAGCTTGATCTGTCCAAAGCCTTTGACAGAATCAGCTGGCAATACATTAAAGCAATCCTCAAAGCTTTTGGATTTAGTCAGCTATGGACAAACTGGATAATGGAATTGGTTTCAGGAGCCTTCTTCTCTATTCTGCTAAATGGAGGACCCCTACAACCCTTCAGTCCTTCTAGAGGCATCAGACAAGGAGACCCCCTGTCTCCTTTTCTCTTTATCATAATGGCAGAAGGGCTAGGAAGATCCTTAACCAAGGCAAAGCAGCAGAACCAACTCACAGGCATCAAACCGGTACACCGAGGACCCACCATAACGCATCAACAATTCGTGGACGATACCATGCTAATGGGTGCCCCCACAGTAAAGGAAGCTCGCACCATCAGCAAGGTGTTAAAAACATTCTCGGAAGCCTCAAGTATGGAAATCAATCTAACCAAATCCAAACTATTTTTCTTCAACACATCCATTCCTGTGCAGAGAAATCTCAGCAGAATTCTGAATATTCAAAAGGACTCCCTTCCAACCAAATACCTTGGTATACCGCTTTCGGAGCATGCCTACAGATCGAGCAACTGGGAAGGCCTTCTCAACAAAATGAGAGCCCGGCTAAGCAACTGGACCCACCGGGCGCTAAACATGGCTAGCAGACTGATACTGATAAAGTCCATCCTTCAAACCATGCCAGCGTACATGTTCTCAGCACTTGCGGCCCCTAAGATGGCTTACAAGACCATCAGAAACATTCAGCGCTCCTTTCTCTGGAATGGACCCTCTAAGAAATCCAAATGGGCCCTCCTCAAATGGACAGACATCTGCAAACCAAAAATGGAGGGAGGTTTGGGCCTCCGAGACCCTGAGATATTAAGCAAGGCCGTAGCAGCAAAAATCTGGTGGAGGTGGGTTGAAAATCCTAAATCCCTCTGGGGCACCCTGTGGAAAGCGAAGTATGCAACCCAAATCAGGGACAAAGACCTCATCCGGCTTATAGGCACCACTAAAGGATCCCCAATATGGAACAAAGCTTGGGAAAATAGACATATTGTTCAGCAGCACAGCTTCTGGGAAGTACACCAAGGCAACACAGCCCTATTCTGGGAAGACGCCTGGCAACAGCTTCCAACCTTGGAACACCCAGACTGGAACACTCTCAAAAGAGCCATGCAGGAGGAAGGCAAGATTACAGTAGCAGACTACTGGCAACCGGCAAGCGAAGCAACCATATGGCAGAAATGGATCGCCAGAGAACAATGGCATACCCCAGCAGGCCCAAGGAATGTAGACCTTTTTCTACAAGATCTGGACAAAAGAAGAATCCTCAGATCCAACAAAGAGGACATCCTAAGATGGGGAAGTAATCCCAAAGGCACGTTCAATCTCAAAGAAGCTTATAAGCTCTTGGCGGCCTCCCTGGATCAGCAATTAGACCACAAATGGCAAACCCTGTGGAGTAGAGGAACTTGGCAAAAAATCACACTTTTCTCTTGGCTAGTCCTGCATAACAGAGCTCTCACATGGGATAACCTTCAGAAACGAGGCTTTGTAGGCCCTTCCCGATGTATGCACTGCGAGAATGGCTCGGAAACGCTCAATCACCTGCTCAACATCTGTCCCACAGCTTGCTCTCTATGGGATGACATGGCCATGGTCTTCAGACAATCAGACAGAGACAGAAACTCCATCCAAATTTCTCTAAGCCAGTGGAGATCCTCCATATCCTCCAATCCCCTAGTCAACAGTGCCTGGAATATAGTTCCGGGAGCAATAATTTGGATCCTATGGAAAGAGAGAAACGCAAGAATATTCAAAAACATAGCCACAGGAGTTCATATACTGATAAGGAAAGTTCGACTGCTAATCAAAGAAACAGTCAACGCCATGAGCATTCAGAAGACAGAGGGCAACGCACCTCCAAACGAAGCAAGAATAATACAGATCCTGCATCTTCAAACAAGAACCAACTCTGCTGGAAAGAACCAGACCGCAACAGGAACGACACGGGAAAAATGGACACTACCCCCCTCTAACACATTCAAACTCAACTTTGACGGGGCTTCAAGACAAAACCCGGGCATGGCAGGCTACGGGGGAGCAGTTCGGGATCACACAGGAGCAATTCAACTCATCTATCACGGCAATCTCGGAGTGAACACCAATAATGCAGCAGAACTAATCGCTCTCCTCCAAGGCCTCACTCTGGTTGGTCGATACAAACTCCTACCTCTGATAGTGGAGGGCGACTCAGAAATAATAATAAAGCTAATCAGGAAACTCCAGATGGGCGCACAGGTGCACAAAGTAACCCCAAGCTGGAGACTGTCAGCAATACTAAAAGATCTCCAAGGCCAACTCTGCAACATGACAGGGATCACCTTCCAAGCCGTTCGAAGGAAAGCAAACAAGCTAGCTGATGCATTGGCAAATGAAGGGATCGACTCCAATCTGGCAGAATACCACAACCTTTGGCAGGATCAAAAGGAGGGAGAACTCAGAACCAACTGCCATAATATCCATCAATCAGATCTGCAAGCACAAGCCTAGGCCACAAGGGGTCCTCGCTACAGGAAACCATTATTGGGAATTTCTGATAATTCCAAACAAAACAGAACAATACTCTGCTTTAACACGGTGTTTCAGCAACGCAGTGTTTCAGCAACGTAGTGTCTCAGCAACGGTGTTTCAGCAATGCAGTGTTTCAGCAACGCAGTGTTTCAGCAATGCAGTGTTTCAGCAATGAGGTGTTTCAGCAACACAGTGTTTCAGCAACGATGTTTCAGCAACAGTGTTTCAGCAACAGTGTTTCAGCAATTGCTGAATACAGTGTTTCAGCAATGGTGTTGCAGCAACAGTGTCTCAGCAACGCTGAAACTAGTGTTTCAGCGACACTTTGTTTTGAACTGGTGTTTCAGCAACGCTGCAAATGGTGTATCAGCAACGCTGCAACTGGTGTTTCAGCAATGCTGCAACTGGTGTTTCAGCAACACTGCAACTGGTGTTTCAGCAATGCTGAAACTGGTTCCTCAGAACTGGTTCCTCAGCAACACTTTGTAATATATATATATATATATATTTCAGCAACTGCAGTTCATATGTCGAAGAAACGCGAATCCGGGTTATACCGGCCTCTGGAAACGAAAATATTCAACGATTTCTTCCATTGGAAGCCTTATCTCCGGGAGATCACATTGACTCCCAGGAATCTATGTAATTTTATCCATCAAAACTAATATAATCTGCTTAACTTTACACAAAAAAAAGTGATAGAGGCAATATTGACAAAAACCATTGCATCACACAAGCGTGATTGGCCTTCAATATTGTCAGAAGCCTTGTGGGCATACCGAACAATGTGGAGAAAGACCACCGGTTATTCACTATATCAACTAGTATTTGGAAAGGAACCCATCTTTGCAATAGAGTTCGAAATATAAACATTAAGAACAACACAGGAGGTCAGTCTGGATTTGAATGAGGCCCAGACCAACAGATTACAACAAATTAATGAGCTAGATGAAATTAGGCTCTCGGCTCTTCAACACACTGCCTTAATTCAATAGCAGAGAGCAAAATGACACGATGCCCTTATCAAAAAGAAAATCTTCCATGAAGGAGATTGAGCACTTCTATATGACTCTAGGTTTTAGGATTTTAGGGGAAAACTTCAGACTCGATAGCTTGGACCATATGAAATCCAGAAAGTGCATGGAAATAGCGCCATTACTTTAACTACTATTGACGGATCTGGACATACCTTTAAAGCAAATGGTGACCGAGTACAACTATACCATAAACCGCTTAGGCAAGAATCCTTCTACCAGCAGCTCCAGGAAGATTTTGATATGAAAACTATTGCTGAGGAAAATAATTCTTCCTCGGCATTCATTCACTAAGTAATTTCATTGTTTTTAAACTTTGTACACAACTTTTTCTTTTTTTCTTGTATAAATTACTTCATATACATATTTTTGCATTTCTGCATTTTTTTGCATATTACTGTTCCTTTCTGAAGGAACAACATTTCCGCCTTTTTGATGTTCCTTTTCTAAGGAACGACACTTTTGCATTTTGCTGTTCCTTTCTGAAGGAACAACATTTCCATCGTTTTGATATTCCTTGCCAAAGGAACAACGCTTTTTCATTTTGTTGTTCCTTTCCGAAGGAACATCATTTCCGCCTTTTTGCTATTCCTTTCCGAAGGAACAACACTTTTGTTTTTTTTTGTCCCTTTCCAAAGGAACAACGCTTTCGCATTTTGCTGTTCCTTTCCGAAGGAACAACATTTATTCCCGGAACAACACTTTCGTTTTTTTGATGTGCCTTTCCAAAGGAACAACACTTTCTTTTTTTGTTGTTCCTTTCCGAAGGAATAACACTTTCGCATTTTGTTGTTCCTTTTGGATGGAACAACATCCCCACATTTTTGTTATTCCTTTTCGAAGGAACAACACTTTCATTTTTCTGTTGTTCCTTTCCGAAGGAACAACACCTTCACTTTTTGTTGTTCCTTTCTAAAGGAACAACACTTTTGTTCTTTTTCTGTTCCTTTCCGAAGGAACAACACTTTCGTTTTCTGTTGTTCCTTCTCGAAGGAACAACACTTTCATTTTTCTACTATTCCTTTCCGAAGGAACAACACTTTTGTTTTTTTGCTATCCCTTTCCGAAGGAACAACACTTTCATTTTTTGCCGTTCCTTTTTGAAGGAACAACACTTCCACCAAATTGTTTTGCCATTGCTCTTAAAGGGAAAACCCTCCTTCGCATTTTTTTCCTTTCTACCGTTCCTTCCGAAGGAGCAGCAGTTTCGATTTCAGATGATCTTAGGCTGTTCCACTAAAGGAGCGGTATTTTATTTTATGCTTGCTTTATTCGTTGTTCCGATTAAGGAATAGCTATTGTTCCTCTTAAGGGATAGTAGTTTCGAGTATGATTTTTTTTCTTTTGCTTGATGTTCCTCTTAAAGGAACTTCAGTTTTTGTGTGTAGATGTTCTTTTGCTGTTACTCTTAAGGAATAGTAGCTATCCCATCTGAGGAACAACACCTTTTGAGTCTTTTTTTTTTTGTGTGTGTGTGTTTCATCATTTAGAGGATTTTTGTGAAGGATGGTTCATTTAAGGCACAATTATACATTTATGCAAGAATACAAAAACTAGAGGATACTAAAATCAAAAAAATCAAAGAAAAATCGTCATCTTTAGAGAAATTGCTTTGGACCGATAAGAAAAAAGAGGAAAGGACAAAACTATTTATATCACTTTGCTGTCTTTATTTTCACTAAAACCAATTTGATTGATTATTTTTATCATGTTGGTTCTTTCTTAAATATTCATAATTCTCTTTGATCATTATTATGGAATAAGAATAAAGGAATATTTTCCACTATTGAGATGTTCAGACTTCCTCCACCATCCCTAATTTTAAGGAGTGTTGAGCCATCCTCTGTATATAAATAGAAAAGTACTATAAAAAATAAAATAAAAAAGAAAAATATATATCTATATTATTACTAACACGATTTGTTAGATGAAGGATAGGGGATTTCATCAAGAGCCAACCTACCATGATCATAAGGAAGCAAGTGAACTAGCATCCCCACTATGGCCACCACACCATGGAGATGATCGAAGAGGCATATCAGAAAAAGTAACAAAGTCCTTGGAACAGGAGGTCTCATCACGAGTCGGCATGTCCACCTTTCACTCCTTCCTGGTGAATGGCATTATGATTCATCTGGTTACCAAACTGGCACAATGGCCTCCATTCTGACATCGTGCAACACTTTCCTAGGTATACACAAAGGAATATGGTTCAAAGGGTGAAACAAGCAACTTTGTCATCGTTATGGACACCTGTAGGCAACAGAGCTCTGTTGATGGTATTGAAGTCATATTTTTCATACACTAATAGTCATTATAAACCCTTCTTTGTATATTGTTATATTGATTTCAAATGAGATTATGTTTTTTTTTCCATGTGAAAAAGATGTAATTTTATTCATATGAAAAAAATTACATGTTGTAGATGCTAGTAACATGTGCAGAAGGCTATCCATTGAAAGGACAAATTACAATAAAAAAGAAAATAAAAAATCAGCAGGCCTATGCTTTTCTGCCTTTCTTCTTCTCCACCCTCTGCCAACCTTCGGAGTTAGGAGAGGGTGTAACGGCCAGCTAGTTTTCCAATGTGTTCAATGGAAGTTTCTTGTCAGATTCAGATCCTTCAGATCCATGAGTTCTTTTTATGCCACTTACTTCCAACTATGGTTTTTGATGTTGTTGTATATTGTTTGGCCCCAGTTGAGAGTCTGGGGTAGTTTCTTCCTCAGTATATTTCTATCCCGGATATATATCAGTTTCTGTCTGGTTCTCTGTAGGTTCTGTCTGTATGTCCTCATTATCAATCAAGTTGGTCTGCTGCCACCCTTTTGGCTTTTTTTTTGTTTCCTTTTCCCTTTGGGGTCCTTTCTGGATAGTGGATAGTTGTATTAGAGATTCCCTGTTTGCATGGAGTTGCGGCTTCTGAATGCAGCGTTCTCATAGTTGAGCGGTTGAGTCCTCAATTTATTGTTGTAGTTCAATGTGATGTGTTTAGGTAGTCCCTAACTCAAATCCACTTCAACGCAAATCTTGGAAAATGTGAAAATTCCCCTGCTAACTATGTCTTCATTAATTTTTAGGAATTTCCCAAGGAGTTTCCAATGGCTGATAATACTTTGTAATGCCAAAAATGTAGATGGAGGTTATGGAGCCTCACCCATACAGGCAGAGTTGAAATTTTCATAGTGTTTGCATCAAATTCAGCAAACCAGGGAGTAATGAAGAGGCCAACATTTCCCCAAAACCATGGCCCTTGTTCGATAATATTGTTGCGTTCTTGTTTTGTACAGAAGCTAACTATTAAAAATCCCTTTGAGCATAGGTGTATATCATAGTTTGGTGTCAATGAGGAGTAAATCCATTGATGCAGAGCATCAGATTTTGGCTAGAATCCATTAAATCTACAAATGATAGCATTTTTGGATAGTTCCGTGTGTAGATCAGTTACCTATGTTAGAGTTACTTGGATCGATGGGGATTCCAGTTTTTATTCCACTAAATAGGGACCTGGAATCTCTGTTGCTGGTGTTGGCTTATGTTGCATTTTTTCTTTTCCCTTGACTGCATCTCTAAAGGAGCCAATATTTTTTGAGCTATCTCCATTACATCCTCCACGCAGTCTCAGATTAAGAAAGATGGTTGAATCATTGCTGATTCCATATTCCTAGAGTGAAAGGAGGTCCTGTAGACTACATCCAGAGAATATCAAGTTTTGGTATTTGGTGGGTGTCCCAAGTTGGTTTTGGATTTTCTCTTTTAACTCTTGAATATTTAGCCCATTGCTGAGCCTCATGCAATGATGGCTGCCCTCTATCTTTTTGATCAAGATTTTAATATGTTCTTCTCCCTAGCATTAATATATAGCCATTTTAGAGCCACAATCCGATTGATCGGGCAATTTCTCTGCGAAGCCCGATTCACCCCACATTTTTATCTTTTGTCTGCTACCTAGTGCCTCCAGATTTGGGTTATGAGGGACAATTTTTAGGTACTCTATCACTATGCCTTGATATATTGAGTTAGCTATAGTCCATCCCCTTTCATTTGCACAGGTCTCCAGTTCAGATGTGAGCCAGGACACTAAAAGCCCTACTTCACTTATCCATGCTCGCAACGGCATGTTGGTGGAGCTGTTGCCAGGGGATGTCACAGGCTGGACAGATTGAGATATAAAGTTGTCATCACACTGCGAGCCAAGAGTCTAAGCCACCGAATCACCATCCAAAGGCAAGAAAGGTTGTGGTTCACGCTCAGGAGAAGTAATCAGGTGTATTTTGCCCCCATCAAGGAGACCGAGAGCTTACAGGTGTGGTTGAAACAAAAATAACCCATTTAGTGAATAAATAAATTGTAATGTTACTCTTCCAGGCATGATTCTTTTCCTAGATGAGAGGAGACGCCAACCAGCTCATGGACACCCTCTACCAATGTGTTGAAAGCCTGTGGGAAGGTCACTGCAAGTTGAGAAAGAGAGATCGCCATTGGAGTTGCAGAGCACAGTTCCTGCCTCTTTCCATTGACATTATATTATATAATCCTTTCGAACCTTTTATACATGAAAATCATTTATAAATCAATCATAATGGTTAAAGTGGATAATGACCACATAAGAACTTTTATTTACGTCAAGTTGTCCTATCCTCTATTTTTCACATCATTTCATGGCATTTCCATATTTATTCGCGATTTCCATCATAAGCCTCGATTCTAGTTATCCACCAATTTTTGTAAACATGTCATGGATCTATACACCATTCCTTTATTTTACTGTACGACTGCAGTTCAATGTGTTGCTCCTTTATTTACTGGCCGAGGACGGCCTATCACATTTCAAGGGGGTGCGGGTGATCTCCATAATAATCTGGTATACGTGTCAGCTCCTTATTTGGAGGTCTTATGATGCCATAAAAGCTTGAGAATAGCAAGTTTAACAGTATTGTATTTCCCAATATGAACACCTTGTTGTTCCATCATCATTTCTATGTTTTTGCTCTGTAAACAGTGTGCTAAAGCTTGAACAACTTGTTGTTCCATCATCATCTCTGTGTCTTTGCTCTGTAAAAAAGTACCTGTGTGCTAAGCTTGAACAAAATGGGAGGTAGATCGATATACAGTGAACTACACGTGTTAATGGTCTTCGATGCTGCACGTGAAATCTTAATAAGATCGGGATGGACTATCTACCTTAACCAACTACAACAGTCAAATGAGACGGTGGCCATTGCATTTCTGCAAAATTTGCAGGAAGATCATTCCATGTTGAGGGGGAGGAAAATAGCAGTAACAAACACGATAATTGCTGAAGTATCAGGACTACCAACTACTGGACCAGTATGGACCCTAACGAAAATGAGACTTCAAGACGTTATAACCATCTTCCTGGATGAAGGACAGAGTCGTACTGTCAAAGGAAAAGGAGTTCTCCCTGCAACCCTAGGACAACCATGGGTAGAATTAGCCAGAATTGTACAAAGCTACATCACTTGCGATGGCAAAAAAGATGTGGTAAGACCATGCCATCTCAAGCTGTTAGCTGTATTAAAACAAAAATGTGTTGTGAATTTGCCCGCATACTTAAAATCCTTATTGCACGATGCTGCCTGAAGTATAAGAAAATCCCATCATGTAGAATCAGTAGTAAGTCATCATGGTTTAATTCGGCTAACAGTTAGTTACAGTATTGCCCAACAACAAAGTAGTTGGGAAGAATTGGTTTTCTCAATAGATGGGGGATTGAACTTGCCAGCTCTAAAACGAAAAAACACTTCTAGCACATCAATTATACCGAAGAAATGAAGACAATCCATCAGATTGGGGAGAAGTAGAGTATTGTTGGGAAATCCAGAAGAAAACAGTAGCCAGCTAGTAGAAATGCATGACTCAGAGGACGAGCAACCTCCACAACTTGAAGGAGGGGAAAATGAAGAAGAAGAATTAGAAGAAAATGAAGAAGAGGAATCTAAAGAAGAAACTGAGCACTTTGGTGAGGAAGAAGAGGAGGAAGCAGAGAAACCTGGCAAAAGCCCATTACAAATCCCTCTGCAAGAAGACGAATTGGCCCACATTTTAGCCAACATGGGGGAATACATCCAGCCCCACAACCCACTCAACCCCGATATTGAGGCAGGACCATCACAGGAGCACTCTTCTCACAATAAGAGTGCATCTGAAGAAATGAACGATGAAGAAGAAGAGAAAAGACAATCACAGGAACACTTTTCTCATAGTAAGAGTGCATCTAGGGAGATGAGTGATGAGGAGGAAGAAGAAGGACAATTTCAGGGACACTTTGCTCATAGTCGGAGTGCATCTGAAGAAATGCATAATGAAGAAGAGGTAGAAGAAGCCGCTCGGGAAATAGAAGATCAACCCAGGGCTTCCACCCTTGAGAAATCTAATTACCAAGATGAGAACATTGAAGAAGTGTTCCAAGCAGAAAACAAGGAAATTTTCCAAGGCGAGGGTACAATCCCTAAAGAACAAAGTCCAAGCCCAAGAAAAGAAACCGGTTCCTTTGAAGAAAACAAATGAAATAAAAAAGTTGCGAAAGGAACAATAGAGACTGCTAAATGTAATTAAACAATTCAGACAACAAATAAGGGTTCTAAAACTAGGGAAAAGCTCAAAAAGAACCCCTAGAGCAAAGCATGTAGCCACCCACGTGAAACCCCATAAAAAGAAAACCAAAAGAACTCAAACTAAACCCATTACCATCTAGGACCACAAGGAACAACATGTGGTTGTTTCAAATGCAGAAGCCCAAACAGAAACCACACCAGTATGTAATAAGGACATCCAGACAGAGGCATTGCCCTCTAGCATCACAATTGACCAGAAAGTTCATGAGAAGGAAACACAGACTATAAGAACGAGATTTCACAATAAGGAGATCGAGGTAGATCTACAGTCCAAAAATGTTATGATGGACAATGATTCGAGGATAATGAAACTTCAAAAAGATCTGGGATAGGCCCAACAAACAATAAAAAATCTCACAAAGGAAACTATTCCTCAAGAGAGATATCAGAAGTTATAGCAGTAGGTAAAGAACATCAATGCATCAGAGAGCGAGGCCTTCGATAGATGGTGAAGGGTAGAGGAAAAAGTTAAAAAGGTAACCAATAGACTAGACATAGTTATAAGTCAAATGGATACGTTATGTTCTCTGTATACTGATGTTCTAGCATCTAGGGCACCTACCAAAAACTATGCTTTGTTTTTTATGGAAAGGTATTTACAATTGAAAATTAAGGCTGTCAAGGTAGGGGTGCCTATAGAGCTAAAGACTATTGATGATCTCATAAATTGCTGTATGCATTATGGGGTGAATGTCCAGTGACTGCTATGTGAGTTTTATTTGCATTATCTTGTGTTAGATGGTGAAACAGAAGAGAACCCTAGCCCTTTTGTGGTTGATAAGGCATTCATCTCTTTTGTTGTTAATCAGTTAAGGTGGCTTAAATCCCACAATACCTTCTAGGGATAGGAGAATGGGTTAGATCTGTGGGTAAGGGGTGAACCTAGAAACCCATTGCAACTGTGGAATAAGCATAGAAGCTTAATGAGAAAGAAGGGTGTGATCCAGACACTAGGACCCATTCACAAAGCAGTTGTCCAGCAGGGGCTAGAATAGTTCTTAGCTATCAAAGACCTTGCCATAGCAGCAGCCAAAATCTGATACAAGACTTCCAATTGGAATGTCCAAGATAGAGGGCCATTTATTGACGAAAATTTTAAGCTAGTTGCTGATTGCCTGGCTACCTATAGTAACCTCATCTTGAGAGAAGGCCCATATTGGTTAGGCTGTAGGTTTCGAAGTCCAATTATCTGGTATCCTGCACCAAGGTCTAGAGCCCTATATGAATTGCCTGAAGGCCAAATAGGGCATATTTTTGAAGTCTTAGCTAGAAATCATGGTTTTAGACCACTGCATGAAAATCTTTCTGCAACCTATTCCCTAACTGCCTTGCATGTCAATTAAAATGTTTTCATGAGGGCATGAAAAAGGGTAAGCAGGGGAGTGTGTTAAGCATTGGAAAAGTTATGTATTTACCATATATTTATTTATCTTTTCCTTTAAATCATAACTTGTTTACATTCTAAGATGGTAATATGTTAATGGGTCATGATAGAATTAAGGAGATTTGTGATTAATGTAAAATGATTAATTATTGTCTTTTTCTATGCAGAAAGTGAAGAAATTGGAAAATCACTATTCTAGAGGAAAGGACAAAGCAAAACCAACTACTCTCCCTTTGACAGGAAATGACATCCAGACGAGGAAATTAAGATTGAAACACATGGACCAAGAAAAGGAAGAAGAAACATGATATCAACACAAGAGGACAAAATGATAAGTTGAAGATTAAAGATATGGTGAATCTCTCAGAATCCTTTGATCCTAAGGGATTGTTGCCTCAAGACTTATTTGCATTTTTGATACTTCCCCCTGGCCATTATAAAAAGTGACAGCACTGGTAGTCCAAGGGGGACGGATTATTGTTGATTTGTACAATTTGTTGTTGTAATCTGAACTTTGATCATCGACTCTCTTTAATGAGCAATTGCTGTAACTCTGCCTTTATGATTAATATATACTTTCATTGCTGTTCCATTATTTGATCATGGAGCAACCAGAGTAGTGCTTCCTTGGTGGCTAAGGGCCCGGCCCTAGTGGATCACTTACTTCTTGTATCATTATTTTCCGATTACAATCGTGTGTGGTTTGATTTCCTTTGCATTCCTTTAATTCGCTTTTCTTAGTAATCTTTTGTTTCTGAATATTTCATTGAATTGATTTGTGATATCGAATTACTAAGTAGATAGCAAGATTACTATTTGCAACTGAAAATGTTATGCTATTCATTCTGAAATAATATCGCACTGTCTATTTCGGATATTGTTGTTCATTTACAGATTGACATTACTGTACAGATTCATATTGCTATTCATTCATCGATTGGTATTGTTGTTCATTTAGCTATGGTTTACTTATAATTGTGATTTCTGTTCACTCGATTACTATTCCATTATCATTGCAATTGCCATTCTTTTATAATTGTGGTTAATATATGTTATGAAACCAGCTCAAGAAAAGAAAGAAAAGATAAATCCACGCCTTAGAATTTAGCCTCTTCAAGGGGGAAACCTCCTTTACATTACATAAATGAACAATTCTTGGATGATACAAATGACAAAACCTCCTTTCTATATATAAGAGTCTAAGGAGTCACAATATAACCCAGCCGACCTAACAATAATAATATAAAGCCACAAAAATAATAATAGAGGGATTTTATGGGGCACAGTAATAAAAATATGGGGGCAATAGGGGCACAACAATGTTAATAAGGGGTACAACTACAATAGTAATGGGGTAATCACTAGTATTATAGGGACTTATCATGCCCCTCTCCTTCAAAAAAAGTGTTGTCCTCAATGCTTGAGTAGTTATGGATGCTTCTATATAAAATTCTCATCCTCCCATGTGGAATCTTCAACAGATAAGTTCTTCCACTGATGAGATACTCTGAAATTGATCAATTACGTAGCTGTCAAGTTCTTGTTTTTGTGACTGCTTCTGGTTCCAATATAATTTTTCCTTCCTCGTCAAGTTTTGTCAATATTGTTTGAACTGGGAGCTTGTCGCCTATAACCTTCTTTAAACATGAAACATGGAAAACCGGGTGCACTCGAGACGGTGCAGGAAGCTCCAATTTGTATGCCATAGGACCAATCTTTTGCAACACCTTGTATGGACCATAATACTTTGGTGATAATTTATTACCCTTCTTAGCTTGCTTGAGGGACATTTGTTTATATGGTTGTAGCCATACGAATACCCAATCGCCTACATCAAAACTTCTTTCGCTGTGATGTTGATCTCCCTGTTGTTTCATTCTGTTTTGTGCCAACACGAGGTTATCTTTTAAGAGTTGGAGGACTTGTTGTTGATGTTCAATGTGATGTTCCACTGCTTGAACCTTAGAATTTTCTCTTAAATACGATGTGATGTATGGTGGCTGATATCCATAAAGTGTCATAAAATGGGGTCATTTTTGTTGCTGTATGGAAGGAAGTGTTATACCACCATTCAGCCAAAGGCAACCATTTGACCCATTGTGTCTGTTTATCAGATACAAAGCAACGAAGATATCCTTCCAAACATTTGTTTACTATCTCAATTTTCCCATCAGATTGAGGATGATAAGATGAGTTGTGAGGTAACTGAGTACCAAGACAAGAAAATAATTTTGTCCAAAAATTTCCAATGAAAATGGATCTCTATCACTTACAATAATCTTTGGGTTTCCATGTAGCTTTTGAATTGTTTCCATGTACTGGCTTTCAATGGATGTGATAATGCACAAAAGTGTGCATACTTGGTAAGTATGTCAACTACCACCATGATGACACTCTTTCCCTCAGACTTGGGTAAACCTGTGATAAAATCCATTGAAACCTCCTCCCAACGTTGGCTTGGAATGGATAAAGGTTGTAATAGACCTGGGGTCTTAATTGTTTCAACTTTATTTTGTTGGCAAACCAAACATTCTGCCACAAACTTTTGAATATCTGATTTAAGGCCATCCCAGAAAATTTCCTTCTTAACCCTGTGGTAAGTTTTTAAAAATCCTGAATGCCCTCCTAAGGGAGAAGTGTGCAATTCCATAAGAATCTTTTGTTTGAGTTGTGAATTCTTACATAGGTATAAGCGATCTTTGTACCATAACGAATCATTTTTCCAACTAAATGTATCAGATGTACTGGAATCTTGTTGTAACTTTCGAATAAGTGCCCACAATTCTTCATCATTATTCCAGTCCTCCCTTTCTTCATTGATCCAAACTGGTTGGATAATAGAAATGATGCACAACAACGCTTCCACATCCTCATCCTTTCTTGAGAGTGCATCTGCCACCACATTTTTCTTCCCTTTTTTGTAGATGATTTCAAAGTCATAACCCGCTCATTTGTATAATTAGCTTTTAATTTTAATTTTAATTTTAATTTAGAAAACTAATTATTTTATTTCAATTTTTATTTCATATTCTTATTTTAAACTAATATGGATTACTAAATTTTTATATATAAAATAAATAATAAGTTTTATTAATTTTTAGTGAAATAAATAAATAAAATATAATTAATTACTCCACTAAATACCTAACTAGGAAAGTAATAAATGATTTGTTTTAGATTTAAATTATTTTATTTTTATTAATATTATTTATAATAATTTATAGATGAATTTTATTTAATAAATAATTAATCCTTAAATACCTAACTAACAAAGTAATAAATTATTTATAGATTAATGTTAATGGTTAAAATCTATTGTCACTAGAATTAAATTTTTATTTTGTTTTATTAGTTACTTAATTTATTTACTACTTAATAAATTTTCCTAAATTATGGAGTTTCCTCATGATCTCAACAGGGACAATGGAAATGAGATGAGTGGAAAGTGACTTCCCTTGATTGGACATATCAATCCCTGGAGATCTTTCGAGGTGTAGTATCATTGGTATCTTCCTCCCCTTTCCTTAATTACTAGCATCTGTCTTAGTGGTATTTTTTTTTTTAAGAATTAATAATTATTTATTTGACATAATAACCGTTTATTTGTAAATAGATAAATAAATGATTATTAATAATAATAAATAATTATTAAGACCATTTTGAGTTAATATAGATGAATATTTATAAAAAATTTATTAATTAATAAATAAATTAAGTGACTAATAAAACAAAATAAAAATTTAATTCTAGTCACTATAGATTTTAACATTAACATTAATCTATAAATAATTTATTACTTTGTTAGTTAGGTACTTAGGGATTAAGTATTTATTAAATAAAATTAATCTATAAATTATTATAAATAATAATAAAAAAATAATAATTTAAACCTAAAACAAATCATTTAATTAATTAATTTGTTTATTTAAGTAAAAATTAATTAGACTTATTATTTATTTTATATATAAAAATTTAGTAATTCATATTAGGTTAAAATAAAATTTTGAAATAAAAATTTAAATAAAATAATTAGGTTTCTAAATGGAAATATAAAACTAATTAAACAAATAAATTTATTACATTTAATATATTTATTTATTTGTTATTTCAATTGAATTAATTAGTTTATTAATTACTATTTCACATTAGGTTAATTAAAATAAGAATTAAATTAAAATAAGTAAATAAAAATTAAAACTGAAATAATAAAAATTGAATAGTATATGTAGCTTACATTTTAAATTAGTCAGATTCTACTTGAATTTATAATCCATTAGGTATCTATTTATTTGTTATGGTCAGCATATTCTTCTCTCACTCTATCATTCATTTTTTGTCCTAATGATGGATCGCCTTTGGGGTTCGAAACGTCGACATAATGAACATAATATTGTGGATAATCTGGATCATATTTTTCCAACATAATGTATGACCGTAACAGTAATACATTCGAATGTGTTGCAGTAGGCATACCATTCAAATCAAATATAGAAGCTCTTACCTAATGATGAACTCACTTCTTTGTACTTGTAGCCAACTGTACTAATAAAGATTCCACATGCAATTCCTTTATCAAACCACACTTATCCATAAAGTCATGAATAACATAGCTATAGTTAAATCCACGGTCAATCAAAATAGAAATAACTTGATCACAAAGAATGTTGTAGGCGATTGGGTATTCGTATGGCTACAACCATATAAACAAATGTCCCTCAAGCAAGCTAAGAAGGGTAATAAATTATCACCAAAGTATTATGGTCCATACAAGGTGTTGCAAAAGATTGGTCCT
>Ga0139314_100027_pt1 | contig 21215 bp, 15 predicted proteins | sample In2P11_FD_99376 | JGI IMG/M metagenome (GOLD analysis project Ga0139314, IMG submission 99376)
GACCAAATGCAAGTGATATGCTGTGAAGTATGTTGGAAGCACAAATCGTTGCCCGACGTACTCTCCTTCGACTGAAGTCGTACCAGCGCATTAACTTCCTTTGAACTTACTCTCATCACTCATGCAGACCTCATCTGAAGGTCCAAGGCAGACCACAATAAATGATAAAGACAGGAATTAGGTGATTGAAGAATTAAAGAATTGAACATACCTCGCCATTGAGAGGTGGAGAGCGATTGTCGTAGTTTTGCATGGGTTGGTATGCCATGGCGTGGTGTGTCGCAAACCAAAACGGATTCGGCGCCGTGTCTGATCGTCGCGCGCCTTGAGTGTATAAAAAGGTGTAGCGTGTATGATGCTGGACAGTCACGGAGAATTATCTGGAACGATGAGTTGAAGCATAAAACGAGTGTTGGTCGCGTCAGCCGGTGACGTGAAGATGAGAAAACAATGGAAAGAAAAGGTTGCAGGCAGGTACAAGCAAGAGTGCATTTAGCAAGGAACGCGAGCACTGGCAGCCAGAAGAGCCAATATCAGCAAAGCCATTTAGTGCAATTCAGGAGTGGGGAGCAAATCCCAGGCCGAGCACTTGGAAGCCAGACAGAGCAATAATAGTGGACTGGGGAAGCCAGTAGAATACTATCACACAAGTGCACCAGCTGGAAGCCATGCCTATTGAGTCTACCATAGGTGACTAGTGTCGCTGCTTAAGATATGGAGGATGTCCTTCCGAGCCCTTCCAGCACCACTGTGCAAAGTATTGCAAATCCGTTAATCGCCTCGGAAGGGTCGACACACCAATCTGTACTTGATCCCTCGGCACCCATTCCTTGGCTGCCCAGTAGGTGTTCCTGTTCGAATATACGCAGTGCAATCTCCTCACTTTACGAGATTAGGCCGCATCCATACCCAATACGGAGACAATGATTGGAGGATGTGTAATAGTGCAGTCCCGTCACCTCTTCTTAAGTCGAGGGTCCAGTGTACTTGGTATGGGTACGATATCTACTTGCAGCTCACGCGATTCATCGTGTGATCTCCGTCAGCCCTCAACCACTTACATGTCTCCCAATATCTCAGCTTGCATGGTTAGTGCAGTGCAAAAGGTCAGACTCCTTGAATCCACATGCATGGTGTGCTCTGCTTCAGCTCGATCACAGACGCACGCCACTTATCCCGCAATTCGAAAACACAGACCTCACGAGTAGTCTTGATTGCGCCAACGTCGTTGTTTTACCTGACTCCATTTGTCGACCAACGAATTTCGTCTTTTTCATTGCTACATACACCTACAGTACTGTATTTGTCCCTCGTCCTTGTTGCACAGCCATGTGACATTGGGCCGATGCGCACAGAGGTGAGTGGCTACTTTAGGCTCCGATCTGGTCGCGTCGATATGGTTAGCGAAGTGAAAACTCTAAACCAAGCTATTTCCGCGTGGGCCTGCTAGTATACGACCTACCCCTATGAAAATGTGGCAAGGACTTTCCTTGGCTCGGAAAGCCTTGCTACCACAGTAAGCACTGCACGAGCTAGTATTTCGCAAACGTGATAGGCTTACTGTGCGGCGAGAATCACCTTTTTGCGCAGTAAAAGAAGCGTCCCTCGTCAACCCAGAGTTGAATATCTGAGATCAGGAGTAACATAGAAGATAGGTATCATTACTGTATATGAAGAGCGGAGTACCCAAACACCGAGAACAGTGACAATAAACATTTAGCGCCAATGCGAATGCCACTGCTCGTTAATCTTAACCTCTTTCCCCTCTCACTGCGCCGGTTGACCCTCGTCGGCTCTGCATGCCCTTGGCCTCGCTGGTTCGTCGCAATGTATAACCACTACACCTTCATGAATGCAATGACCAAAGCCACTGCCTGTTAACCTGATAACACAGCATCATGAAGCCTAAAGTTTTTGGTCCTACCTCCCCACACGCCGCATGGAAGCTGAAATGTCCAGCCACCAGGGATATCACTAGAATACAGAAAAAAACGCTTTTGACGTGTTAGCACATTGGTCTTTTTATCTGCTTATGACTTGTTCTCGCCACCAGGAGGTGGTGTTTGTTGGCTGTCATCTGAGCGAGCCTTGTGCATTTTGTCGAACAATGTGAGAGCAGAAGTCTGAAGCTCATCAATCTTGGCCTTCATTTCCTCGGCTGTAGCTGTGCCTTCACCGGTCTGGTTCTTGGCAACGTACTCTCGAAGAGCGGTGATCTTCTCTCGGATGGCATCGGCCTCAGTCTTCTCGAGTTTGTCTTCGAACTCCTTGAGCGCCTTCTCAGTATCGTTCAATACGCTGTCAGCGCGGTTGGCAGCTTCGATGGCCGATTTTCGTTCCTTATCAGCAGCACCATACTTCTCGGCATCATTGACCATGTTCTCGATCTCAGAGTCTGATAGACCGGATCCAGAAGCAATAGTGATAGACTGATCCTTGTTGGTCGATTTATCCTTAGCGCCAACGTGGACAATGGAGTCAGCGTCGATGTCGAAGGTGACTTCAATCTGTGGTACACCGCGATGAGCAGGTGGGATGCCAACGAGCTGGAAGTTTCCGAGAAGCTTGTTGTCTCGAACAAGCTCACGCTCACCCTGGTAGACCTTAATCTCGACCGCAGTCTGGAAGTCAGCAGCAGTCGAGAAGATCTGGGATTTCTTGGTTGGGATTGTAGTGTTTCGGTTAATCAAGCGGGTAAAGACACCGCCTAGAGTCTCAATACCTAGGGACAATGGTGTAACGTCGAGGAGCAGGACGTCCATGACCTCACCAGCAAGGACAGCACCCTGAATAGCAGCACCAATGGCGACAGCCTCGTCAGGGTTAACGGACTTGGCGGGATCCCGGCCGAAGATACCCTTGACAGAGTCTGTGACCTTGGGCATACGAGTCATGCCACCGACCAGAATGACCTCTTGGATTTCCTTAGCAGCCAGGTTGGCATCCTTGAGAGCCTTTCGGACTGGATCAATAGTCCTGGAGATGAGTGGGTCGACCAGTTGTTCGAGCTGCGATCGGGTCATCTTCTGGTTAATGTGCTTTGGACCGGAGGCATCAGCAGTGATGAAAGGCAGGTTGATATCAGTTTGAAGGGATGAGGACAGCTCAATCTTGGCCTTCTCAGCAGCTTCACGAATACGCTGGATCGCCATTCGGTCGTTAGATAGATCAATACCAGACTCCTTCTTGAATTGCTGAACAAGGTGTCGAACCAAGCTGATGTCGAAATCTTCACCGCCAAGATGGGTGTCACCGTTGGTTGACTTGACTTCAAAGACACCCTTCTGAATCTCGAGGATCGAGATATCGAAGGTACCACCACCGAGATCATAGACTGCGATGATTCGATCATCCTCCTTTTCAAGACCGTAAGCGAGCGCAGCTGCAGTGGGTTCGTTGACTACTCGGAGAACGTTAAGACCAGCAATCTGACCAGCATCCTTGGTTGCTTGTCGCTGCATGTCGTTGAAGTAGGCTGGGACGGTAACAACACCATTCTTGACCGACTTGCCAAGATATGCCTCAGCAGTCTCCTTCATCTTTTGCAGGACCATGCCACCAATTTGTGATGGCGAATATTTGTTACCTCGAGACTCAACCCAGGCATCACCATTGGTGTGTTGAACAATCTTGTATGGTACCTCTTTGATATCGCGCTGGCATTCAGGATCAGAGAACTTTCGACCGATGAGGCGCTTCGTGGCAAAGAGAGTGTTTTCAGGGTTGACGACAGCCTGTCGCTTTGCAGAGACACCAACTAGTCGTTCTCCACCCTCGGTAAAGGCAACGACGGATGGTGTCGTCCTTGTACCTTCGGCATTTTCTATTATTCGTGGCTGCTTGCCTTCCATGATGGCAACTGCTGAATTGGTGGTACCCAAGTCAATACCAATGACTTGTCCCTTGACCTTCTCGGTCGGCTCTGGTGCATCCGTGGTTGCATATCGAGCGAAAATAGATGATCGAGGTATCGACTTTGGTTGAGAGATGCGAGACAATGTAGATGCGCGCGGCGCCTGTTGGATGGTTAGGAGATGCTCAAGCTTGTAGTATTGTGGACTTACCGAGCGCAATAATCTTGAAGCTAGCATTTTGTTACAGTGTACAGGATATATTACACGAGAAAGTGATGAATATAGATTGGAGAAATGAAGGTCAAAGGTGATGGCGAGGAAGATGTGTGATAAAGTGATGGAGAGAAATGTCTTGAGAAATTATCCTGACGAAAGCCGACAACCCATCGAAGCTGTCGGAAGCACGCGAGTCTCCACTAATGAAAAGGCTGTGAAACAGCCTCGTATAGCTGCGGAAATCACGGTCACGTGTCGGCCGTCGACAACCAGAGTTTCTCGAAGCTGAACATCATCGTTGCAATTCGCGATACCCAACCCTCCACTCCATCCAAAATGTCTACAGTACGTGTTCCCAGTGCTTTTGAAACACCACAGAAGCTTCACCAGCCCAGAGGAAAGGTCACAATAGGAGTTCCATGCTAACCAAGTGTTTCCCTGAAGCGTGCGGCAGTAAAGTTGGATTGGTCCAAGGTCGGCACCCAGCTCGGGCTCCGAGGCCAAACTGCGGCAGCCCTTGCAAACTTCAAGAAGCGAAACGACGACGCCCGCCGACGAGTCCAGCAGCTTTCCGATCAACCTCAAACTGTTGATTTCGCACACTATCGCGAAGTCCTGAAGAACAGCCAAATCATTGACGAGATCGAACAATACTACAAGACCTTCCAGCCTAAGACATACGATGTCAGCAAGCAGATAAAGGCCATCGAGAGCTTTGAACAAGTCGCATTGAAGAATGCTGAAGAAACGAAGAGCAAGGTCGAAGTCGAGTTGAGAAGTTTGGAGAAGGCATTGGGTGACATCGAAGGGGCTCGACCATGGGAGGAGACTACTGTTGAGGAAGTCGTTCAAGCTGCTCCTGAAATCGACAAGTACACAGAGGAGCTCGTCAAGAAGGGACGATGGATGCCCCCTGGCTACCAAGTAAGATTGCTTGCAAACCCCAAGGTCAATTCAGGAAATGCTAATCAGTTGTACAGGACAAATTCCCCAACCTCTCTGTGTTGTAAGGATTGCAACGGCTATAGAAAGTGGTATACTCAACGGCTTTCCCTTGCTTTAACAAGCCTGTATAGTGAATTAGAATTTGTTCCAGCAAGTCTATTTGGTTACGTTCTATATGCATTCCCAGTGTCCGCTCTGCGTTAAGCCCTCACTTTATTCACAGCAGAGGGCAAGGTTATGCCCACCTCAGGCCGTTACTTCTGGAAAGCCATTACTGCATATCTGAAAGAGCCATTCGCATAACCTCTTCTCATGGCCCGAAACGCTTGCAGGAACGCTATTCCATCTCTACCTTGACTGAATGCGAAAGCCCAAAGCGATGGGTTCTGGATCAACGACCAGGTAATGTCCCTATACAAAGCGTCAGTAACATGCAGGGACCACATCAACATATTCTGTAACACTTACCAAGTCTTGCTAACTTCCGCACTAATATCCTTAGGCTCAGCAAATACATTCAATCCAGCGTTTGTCGCCATCTTGACGTATTCTTGCTGCGTAGACAATGGTGGCAGGAGCATGCCGTCTACATAAGATCAGTACACAAGCCGGCAGCAATCTGGAACAGAAGCGACTCACCTTCGATTGCTTTGATATCCGCATCGCCCTCCTTGACGTCCACGTCTTTGAACCAGTCTGCCAAAACCAGCTTTCCTCCCTTCTTCAACACCTTCTCCGCATTATGGAAGAAGAGCGGTTTGTTGGGGAAATGACTTAATGCTTCACTGATCCAGACAACGTCGAACTCGCCTTTCTCACCACTTTGACCAAAGTAGTCGCCCATTTTCTCGGCATCGAGCTCGAGAAATCGGACTTGACCTTTTCCTAACGCGGTGAAATCGTTCGAGTGCTCGGAAGTGGTGGATGCTGTTTCCTTCGAAGCAGCAGTCTTGGTCAGTCGGGTAGCAATCTCGACCTGCTTGCTGGAGATCGTGATCCCGGTCACGGTGGCACCAAAAGTCGAAGCAAGGTAGCGCGTAGTGCCGCCGACGCCACAACCAACATCCAGGACACGAAGGGGTGTAGAGCTCGTGGTGTCGAGCTGAGATCTCTCCAACAGGAGCTTGATAAGGTTGAGCTGGGCTGTTTCTTTGGTATCGTTTGCTGTCGATTCGGGTGTAGGATAGTAGCCATGATGAATGTGTTCACCCCTGTATGCACACCCAGCTCGTCAGTATCAGTGCATATACTTAGCTTCATAGCACATGTAGAGGCACCATACAAGTTGATGCTTGGAACTCTTGCCTACCAAAGATTTAAATAATAATCACTTGCAAGATCGTAATGCTGTGTTATGCGCTCCTTGAGAGCTTGCATTGTTGTATGTGCCAAGCCCATAGGTGTGTCGTATTGTGTGCTAAGGTTTGTATGCATGTCCTTCTCAACAGCCCCAGATGTGTTGGGGACTGCTGGCGCCTCCGTCGCTGCCATCTTTAATGCGCAAATTGAATACTGAGATTTTCCAGAGATCTGTTTTGCTGCCCACGAGTCCTCTCTGTACCCCTTCTCAAGTTGAAGGATCAATTTTCTTCCTTTGTGGCTCAAGATATTTCCGTGTGTTGGCGACGGAACAATCCACCGAATTTGGACTGCATGGTTCCACTGCTTCTCTTATCCATGACCGCTGCATTTTTATTCGTGCAAGTACAGCAACTGAGTAGCATGGCATTTCGACTTGCTTCACTTCCTGCACGGATTATGACTGCCTATTATGGGCGTTACGATAGTATGTCTCTTACACGCGCCTGGAGTACTACTAGCGTTGCTTTCTCTACATCCATCCTCACTCGCCTAGGTAATTGCAGCAGTATACAAAGCATAACACCACTCTCTTGCGCACCTTGTCCTTGATATCTCATCTATCTTGCGAAAAGACGCCCGTCGTTCAACACCATACCTACTATGCCGCAAAGAGATTGTTGAGTTACAATTAAGAATCTCTCGTTGTTCATGAGATTGGAACCCAAGGATCATATTGTTCGTAAACTCAAAGATCGATTTTCGAGCTTCGATTGTTATAATGCTTCGTTCCTGTATAGTTTGAAGCAGAATGCTGCTTTCCTACTGCGTTCGACAACAACCCTTGGAGACCGTTCGGATTGGAAGCCACGAGACAGCTTCTTCTTTCACCTCGCTCATGCTAATATAGCTGGGTCTTATAACGCTGATTGATGGCACACCTTGGCTATTGTTTTGAGCGAAGATTCTCTACCACAGGCTCCGTGGTTCCTCAGAGATTCTGATCCTTTGGAAATGTTTCATGAACCACTGTTCCTTGGCACGATTTTGAGAAGCGGTTGAGCAAACGGGGTGATCCATTTGGCGTAATTGGGGACTTCCATGTCGTTGCCTTTTCCGTCGACATGTCCAGATGAAACTGAGTCTGTCACTGGCAGTGTTTGCTCTTTAACCTTATCTCGTTCAACCTCCTGCACCTTCAATCTCTTGCAACCTCTCAACACCTCCTCCGCCCTGTCGGTCAAGCCTTCAACATCCGTTGTCCGCTTCCTCTTGTTCGACTCATTAGCATCACTGACCTTCACATCCGCTCTCACTCGCTCCTCCATTTTCACCCTAACATCTTTCAATACCTCTGTCATCTGTGAACACTGCTTCTCCAGTTCAGCCACCTCCCTCACTTCCCTTTCCAGCTCCTCCAATACCTTCAGCTCATCTGGAATAAGCTTCGCACAGCCGTTGATCGCATACTTCGGCTGTTTCACAGCATCGTCGATGACTTTGCACACGGCGCGACCAATTCCGCCCGGTTCGAATGAGTCCCGGTAATGAGTACCAAGGCCGGCACTCACGCACTTCTTTCTGATTTCACGAATCTCACGAGCCGTGGTAACGTGTTGAAGAACGAGCTGTGGCATGTCAGATATCTCTGAGCAGCCTCCAGAACATACTAACCTTAAGCATGTGGATCTGGTCCTGTAGGGGCCATTGCGAGATGAAGTCCATCTTCGTCAGCGGTCGAGGTTGGAGTTCTTGATTGACTAAGCTGGAATCTCTGCTTGTAAATCCAGTAGGAAGATCGAGGAATATATACGTGCATGCAGGAATGCATCGGTTTCTGGAAGAGTCACTTGGGATTCACAGTGAGCCTTGGATACAATGACTGAGCCATGGACCAGAAAATCCAATGAGCTGTGATGAAACTACGTACCATACTGAGAGCAATCTGAAGTTCCAGTGATCCTGAAATATAGCTGCCAACATGACCCGTCAGCAAAGCGTGTAGATGAAAACAGTACAATCCCATACCTTGCAGAAACGGATTCGAATATAGGTCCTGGTAGCTTCACACACACGAACCATGAGAGAAGACTCCTTCTCTGCTACTCTCGTCTCCTCATCCCGTCCCAACGACTTTGCATAACGCACAATATGCTAGACCTCTCAACCTAAGAACACCTTCCAATTTCGCAACCCCACCTACGCCATACAATCATATAGCCATACAACCACACAACAGACAGACCATCAAACAGATCAACCTCAAAGTCTACTCCCACTCTCCCTCTCCACTGGCCCCTTCCTATACTGTTCCCACATCCTATACTCCTTATCTCACCCTCGCGCCCCTTTAACGAACCCTCTAATTTTAGCTTTCTGTTCTAGAAACTACACCCCAAGCCCTAACCCAACATACCACGCAACATGGTAACACATCAGCCAAGCCCCCCAACTATCCGCTTTAAACGCGAGCACGAGATACCGGTCCTAAGGCAATATAGCGATATCGCGACGTGGTAGGTTTGCAGAATTCAGCGTTTGGGCACTAGAATATGTTCCGACTCCAGAAGCGAAGATGTAGAGAGACCTGGCTGGCGGTCCTCGAATTATCGTTGGAACAGCTGAACGCTCCTGCAAATGAGAAAAGTCCAATAGTGTTACCTCAGGAAGCCTTGATCTGGAGTGCAGCAACGCGTTGTGTGAAGGCGGTGCTGGCATTCGCCTCTTCCACCCCGACCTCGATAGGTGTTGAGGGGCGTGCTTTATTCAACCCCTCAAGCAACATGCAAGCTTTACAGATACTCTGGCTGGACAGATAACCACAACGCTCGCAGCGCCCCATGACCTGCTTGACAACCTTTTTCCTGTTACGTCTATTCTTGTCGTGTACTGAGGGAGTATCGGCCCGCTGCAAAGACCTTGTGACTGGACTCTTGCCATTGGCAGGAAGTTTGACCTCGACTTCCCGACCTGCGGCTCTTTCGTCCTCAGCAAGTTGCTTCTCCATTTCTGCCATCTCTCCACCACTCGACCGACCAGCCGATGATCCACAACCTGTGGTAGTCTCGTCACTGTCAACACAGGACGCAGCGGCATTGACTTCAGGCGGAACCAAAGCTGCCATATCCTCGCCACTCTTGACAATGTCCAATATACTGCTAGGCCGGATTTTCTCCAAATCTTTGATCAAAGCCCTCGCGCTACCACGAAACGCTTCTGGACTGTAAATACACTCGGTACTGAAATAGTCCAACTTCTTGTGGTGCGCATACAGCACAATCTCTTTCTCGTAAGCGTATTTGAGCGGCTTGCTCCTCTTGATTTCACTCGCCACACTACTCGTCACGATACTCGTTGTCCTTGCAAGTCGCGGCAAATCACCCCTCAGCAAGTTCATCATAACGGTTTCTGCAACATCATCTGCATTGTGGCCTGTGACAACATGCTTGATGTCTAACTTCGCAGCTCCTCGATCCAGAGCTTGCCGTCTGAACACACCACAGTACGTGCAATTACCTTTTTTCCCGATCTGAGCCACAACTTGATCCATAGTCCATCCGTAGAGCTCATCATAACCCACGATTTCCAGTGGCATGTTGTACTGAATCGCGTTACGCTTCACAGTCTCTAGACTATCATCCCGATAGCCTCGGATACCTTCGTCAATAGACAATAGTACTAATTCGAGGCCGTAGTCATGCCTTTCGTTCAAAGTCTTCAACACCGAAGCAAGAACTGTTGAGTCTTTGCCTCCAGATGCGCCAATTGCTATACGTTCACCACGCCGGAAAAGCGCGTTGCTAGTAATTGTTTCATGGATTTCTGATTCAAACAGGGCGAGGAAACAGGGTTTGCATATTTTTTGTAGGTTTTTTGGACGTACGATGATAGCACGGCCAATGTGGCAATGTTCGCAAATTGTGGGTGGCATATCTTGTCAAACGAACGCCAAAGCGAATTGGACTTCGTTGACAGGAAGAATTGGACAGCGACTGTTGAAGTGGCGGCCAATATTGGCCTCAAGATGATCATAGATACGTGTATCATAAAATACGGCTATGAACGAAGTGGAGTCGTAATTTACGAGCCTGATTCGGAGCCGCACCCGCATGCGCGTTCAAGTAATTTTGGGAAACAAAGGACGCTTCCTCCCCCCCACAGGCCATAATCGTCGAACGACTGTGTAGAGGTGCGGATGTATTCAAGTTTGCGACCGGAGATTAGAGGTTCTCAAAGAGTCCTTCGGTCTATACAATACCCTTCTTCGAGGATCACGCATCGCACCGTCCGCTCATTCTCCAGTTACATTCGTTTACAAGCACAACCTGGATCCAATGGAGATCAAGGCAAACCTCAGGATACAAACGACAAGAACACAAGCTCACCAATAACGCACAAGATTCATGAGATTGTGAAATCCTTCGGCAATCGACAGCACGAACCTTTGAGAGATGGCGATGCGAAATCGAGTTTTCCAGCGCAACTTCCAGACCTCGACTTTGCCGAGATAGCCAGGAGGGGCGAGGAAGAGAAAAGGCAAATAGATGAAGCACTCGAGAATGGCGAGATTCCCAAGGGTTACAGAGTGGTCGACAGTCTCAAGGATGTACCGCGGGAACTACAATCCTTTACACAATTCGGTCATGGCTTGACGTTACCATTCCTTCTCTGTGAGGACAAGTCGAAGCTTGTAAGGGTGTTACCCCTCCCAGAAAGTTTCCGCAGCACAAAGAAGTCCGAAGACGAATCTATAAGAACTACCAGAGAGGAAGAGACAGACCAAGCCAAAACAGTAGATAGCCCAGCTCCTCAGAATGACTTGGATACACACTTTTATGGTTCTTCGAAGTCGAGACGAAAGCGAGCTCGGACAAGTAAATCGGCTCAGATTTCACAAGACAATACACCCTCATGGCTGTTGGACCACAATCTTAAATTCACTCGATTGCCAGGGACGATGCAGTCATTCCGACCACAGGTCTGGTCAGCCGTTCTTCAGACAGACAAGATGTCTACCCAGGAATACAAACCACTCTCCGAAGCGGAGTTCCGTATGAAGGATGTTGAAGAGCCGAAAGAGCAAGCTTACGGCGCTGGTGACGAAGGGCTCCCTGGTTCCAACAATGATGTACCTGCTTCCCAAGCAGACACGAAGTCCAGCACACTGCCACCGAAAGAATTGGCCAACTCACGATATTTTATCGACTTTGCCCAAGCTCAGGAACTCAACGAGACCTTCAATGGACGTCTAAACACATCTCGTGATTCCACCTCAAGCAAATATCCTGGACCCTCTGCAGCGAATCATCTTGCTATCTACCACACTGCTAAGGATGCTGATCTATTACTGGATGCGCTTGTGTCGGATTTGTGCATGACCTGGAACGCTGATCTATTGAGACTCGATGTTCAGGATATCTCAGCCCTTATTGCGCAGGCAGATGTCGACCCTGAAGTAGCTGATCGAGGAGGCAAAGCTAGCTTTGGAGTTTTACAGAATGTATACGGAGCTTCTCCACAGTCGACAGATACGATGAGTTCTCAAGGAGCGGACTTTTTAGGAGGACAGTTTGAGGACGAGATGGGCGATGATGATGATGCAATGAACTCTCGAGACTCCGTGGACATCCCAGTGGCGTCCTTCGTGGCACTACCTGGTGCGGGAATGCCAAAAGGCTTCTTAGATGGCTTTCGCAAGAAGATTTTTGGATCTGGTGGACCTCTGAGTCAAATGCTCAGCACAGATATGAGTGATGACAAGAGCGGTTTGTTCTGGCGCGCGATAGATTCCCTTTTGTCATCTGCCAACCGGCGGAAAAGGGTGACGTACAGCCGTCAGTTTGAGCTTGATGAGCCGGCTGAGGAAGATCGCGATGAAAATGAAGTCCTGAAGAAACGCATAAACGAACGACCTCTCATCATTCATGTGTCCAACATCGATGCACTGCAAGCAGACTCTTTGCTTCCACGTTTTGTGGAGGAGCTGATACACGCCGCTGATACCTCAACGAAGAACGGTCGTCGTATAATGGTTGTTGCGACTGCTTGTTCAAGCGACGCACAGAACCACAGTAATTCGCGGACATTTCAGCTTGTGCAAGATCACAAAATGGCTTTTACCTCGGCCACTAATATTGTACTTACACCAGTGTTTCCTAGCCAGGAAGCGAGGCTAGCGCTGCTCGAAGATCGAAAGCGACGAATAGCAACAATCAATGCACGACATTTATGGTCTGTTCTGCAGAGTCGAGGAGTTCTGCTTAGAGGTCTCGAGGCCGGCTTCTGGACTCGTGACTTCTCCTCAGAGATGGGAGAGAAGGACTACGAAGCCCTTAGAAAATCTTATTGGTCGTACTTTCAAGTACAGAGACTGGCAACGCTGTTGAACGCGGACCACTACGGTCAATCGCAAACACCTATTCACGACGCTCTCTCAGTGATCGAAACTAGCGATCTCAGCAAGAAAGACTGGTTCAGACGCAATCAACCTGACGTTGTGAGAGAAGAGCTTAATGAGGCTGAGCAGATAGAGCAGAAAAAGATGACACAAGTTCGTGCGAAAGCAAGCCGGCATGAAAAGAAGTTGTTGAGTGGTGTGATCGAGCCTGGCAAGATCAACACCACTTTCAAGGACATCCACATTCCAGTGGAGACGATTGACGCCCTTCAAACATTGACAAGCTTGTCTCTTTTGAGGCCTGACGCTTTTCGCTATGGTGTGTTGAAGTCAGATCGTATTCCTGGTCTTTTGCTTTACGGTCCACCTGGAACCGGTAAGACCCTTGCAGCGAAAGCAGTCGCAAAAGAATCAGGCGCTACCATGCTCGAAGTTAGTGCTGCTGACCTCAACGACATGTATGTGGGAGAAGGCGAGAAGAACATTCAAGCACTCTTCAGCTTGGCCAAGAAACTCTCACCCTGTGTTGTCTTCCTCGACGAAGCAGATGCTATGTTTTCAGCCCGTTCAGCACAGGGCCGTCGTGTCAGTCATCGCGAGCTCTTGAACCAGTTTCTAAAAGAGTGGGATGGTATGTCTAACGACTCCGGCAGTGCATTTATCATGGTTGCCACCAACCGACCTATGGATCTTGATGATGCAGTACTCCGCCGTCTGCCTCGACGTATCCTAGTCGATCTTCCCACCGAACAAGACCGTCTTGAAATCCTTAAAATCCATCTTCGACACGAACATCTGGCCGATGATGTCAATATTCCTGAAATCGCAAAGAAAACACCATTCTACTCCGGTTCAGATCTTAAGAACGTGGCTGTTGCAGCAGCACTCAATGCCGTCCGTGAAGAGCACGAAGCCGCAAAGAAATACCGACAGGAAAATCCCGACGGTGAACCACATCAGTATCCCGAAAGGCGTACGCTGACGAAAGTCCATTTCGATAAAGCGCTTGAAGAGATTAGTGCTAGTATTAGTGAAGACATGTCGAGTTTGAAAGACATCAAGAAATTCGACGAACAATATGGAGACAAGAGAGGGAAGAAGAAGAAATCCCCGAAATGGGGATTTAGGAGCGCGGCTGAAGCGGAGCGGAAACTGGATACTGTAAAAGTACGTTCGTAAAGATAGATAGGAGTTCATTAGTCTAGTGGTGGCATCCTATTCATAGTAGATGTATGAGATGAATCCGTTGGTCAACCTTAACAGCGGACCTAAATGCTCAAGTAGATTGGAAATTGACCTGTAATAGAAGGTCTCAAAAGCCATCATCGAGGCCCCTCTGAGTATCTCCCTGAATTCCACGGATAGAATATTGTCTATACCGTAGTTTCACATTCTCACATTCCTCAGAAACCATCCCCTGCATAACCCACCATGACCATGGTATTCAACACCCATCCATGGGTCGCCTTCTCATCTCAAGCACCATCTTACATCTCACTGTCATCCTATACCCTAGCCACGCGTACTAGAGAAAATGAATACAATACCCAAACACCCAGATGTTTCGTTGGTGGCGCATGTAGGGACTTTAAGTCGTCGAGAAATTGATCACAGCGTCCACGCTGAGAGCGAGTACGAAAGTGACTTTGAAAGCGAAGCATCGTCGTCGTCTAGAACGACAACCCCAGAAGCGCGTAGGATTGCTGCTGGTGCACCATCCCTATTCTCGGCCGCAGCGTGTCAGCGAACGCGCTCGTTTTCAGAGCCGGGGATGTTGACGAATTCTTTGCGGGATTTACATTCTGATGCGCTGCTGTTTGGCAGGCTGGACTTGATACCGGCACCGGCAGCGATTGAGCAGTTGAGGAATGAGGATGTTGAGATCGATGGATCGAGGGAAAGACGGGATGAAAGGGTTCTTGTGGATGTGCATAGTCGGTGCAGGATGGAAGGAGATAAGATGATGCCACAGGAGGACCAGTATGCATGGCGAAGTGCACGATCCGTTTCCCCTGAGCCCTGGCAGGGACCCTTTCCCAGTTACTCCAGATCAGAATATGCCGATGCCAATCATGGTACTAGATTCACATCAGCAGAATTGTATTCCGACGCGATCGACTCAGCCACCCTCGAGACAGCAGAAGATCAACGTACAACTCATGGCCATACGTTCTCGAACCACAACTTCAATCACAACGACCATAACTCGCTACCGCTAATATTCATCCAAATGCTGCTCAGCACGCTCTTCTGGCTCCTCCTAGCAAACCACCTCTTCACTCCCGCATCACCTCATTCACCGTCATCACCATCAGCATCGTTGCCAACAGTAGTATCGAACACCCTCCAAACCCTGATCCACTCTTGGCCTGGCCTCGCCGCCACACTAACACTCGCATTTCTAACACACCGCATCGCGAACCGTTATCTCATGACACTCTTACCATCATCCACCACGGCGACGACGGCGAAGGTCAGTATCAAGCATACCAATCGCCTCTGGCTCGCCAACGATTTAATCAAAGTGGCTGTGTGTTTCGTGGCGATAAGCTGTGCGTTGAACATAGCGACGAGTCTAGGACTAGTTAACAATCTCGCTAGCGTGGAAATGGCGAGATACATCAGCTGTGGCTGTAGCGGTAGCGGTAGCGGTAACTGCCGTCACGCGTCGGGAGTGGTGGAGGGATCGAATTGGGCGGTGCAGGCAGGTTTTCGGAGAGAGCGGTTTGAGGCGTTGGGGCGGAAAATCGAGGAGTGGAGGGTGCGGGAGAAATTTTGGAGGGTGATGGAGTGGGTTGAGGAGGGTGACGTTTTGGTTGATTGGATGTAGGGTTTAGTATAGTTGTACAGTATTATATGTGATGGTGTTGCAGATGCTGGGTTGGGATGGTAGGGAGTGGAAACGACTGGCTGTTCAGCAAAGGGTTGTGTACATAAGTTTTGGGAAAGTCTGGTTTCTTTTCCAGGGTGTCACACCGATATCATTGATTGTCGAACTCCTATATTCAATAACAGTTTCCATCTTTTAGCAAATGCTCCATGCAAACGATATGGGGACTCAATACTACCACCATCTCGATTTCCTACCGCCATTGGTGCCGCTGAACGCCGATTCTTCCTGTTCAAACATCTCGCGTTCCATTATGCTGCGCGCTCGAAAAGCTCGTACGAAACGCCACGCTTCGAGATCTGCTAGATTCCATTTCTCGGCAACGTCACGCAGCAATCGGAGGTGTTTATCCCTACTGTTGATCGTGTCGCGTGCTCTGTCTAGAAGCTTGACTTCAATCTTCTGCTGTAGCTCCGATGGGTCGGGCGGGTCATAACTTCCTTTTTTCTTACCCTCTGGAACACCCTGCTGACCTTTCTGCCATCGATCTTGTAGAGGGACTGGATTTATTGATTCACCATGCGATACAGTCGTTCTTGATACTGGGAAGCCGAAGTGCCAGTCGATATGTTCTAGCCAGTTCTCGGGGAAAAGAGCTTTTGCTTGGGGACGTTGCTCAACATCGTTAGATGGTGTTTTGTCTTGGGTGATTGCGATGTTGATGTCGGCTGGAAAGTGTTCAACCGTGAACCATAGGGAGCGGCTTCTACCGAACTCGGAAGCTACGGCGTCCTTCAGTGCGATGACTCTGCTTGGCCCTCCTCTACCATCGCCAAGCACATCACGCGTCACAGCATGGATCCATGCATCTCGATCGGTGTTTCGACGAATATGCGCAACCGTGATTTCTTCGGTTTGGTTGTTCAATGTAATCATCGTGTATGGATGTGGGACAGTTGCGATGGTGTAGATAGACGAGCTGTTCGTGAACGCGCCAGGCTGAGATACTCGAATCTTTGACCCAATACAGGGACTGCATTTCGGCATGTTCGGCGGACACGAAGAAGGTAATAGATTGGTGGAGCATTCGGCAAGCAGTTGCGCTAGATGTACGGAAGGCTCTACCAGGGCAGTGGTATGGGCTGGTAGCGGTTTGAGCACCTCAATGCCACCGCTGAAAGTGTTTCGCCAAGTGGTGTGTAAATGCGAGATCATGAGCGAGTTCAATTCTCGACGGCCCTTGTGTGGATCCTTCAGGATGACATCTGCTACAACAGAGTATTTCTTGGTCAGAGTGTCAGCGTCGTAGTAAGCGACGGCTGTGGGCTGTTCGACACGGAATGAGCCATCCGGGATGGCATCAGTGATAGACTTGTATGTACCCAGTCTGACATCTTTGAGGGCCTCCTTAATGGCTGGTTCAATGTGCTCCTTCGCGCCAGCAAACAAGCCACTCCCTAGCCCATCAAATCGTGTTAGCTGGGCAAATTGTCCTCGCCGCAAGTGCACCAGTAGGGAATCGTCATAGGCGGCCATTGGCAGGCAGTAAAAGTCGGCTAACAAGCCCGTACCCATATGACCCCAAGCCATCCATCGGGCGAATTCGTTCTCGAGTGTCTTGGGTAGACCTTTGGAACGCAACTCTGTGTACATAGGATTACTGATTGCTTCGGCTTGTGTAAGGACAACAGGTCGGAAACCCTTAGCCCACCACGCCCTCCGCCATGTTAGCAAGAGTGTCTTATCAATCTGCTCCGCCTCTTTATCCCGCTTGACCGTTGTATCATAATAAGTGTAAATGTAGGGTCGTTCGGGTAAAGGTGGGAGCACGGCACGATCTTCGTCGAGTGTTACAGAAGATGAGAAGGGATTGAGCCATCGCCAATCCGAATGCCACGATGCTTCACCACTCGTGCTGTTCCTCTGCTCTGGTGGTTTATGTGCTGAGTTGTGCCAAGTGAAGTGGCTAGGGACATTGAGATCCAGTGAAGGGAGTTTACCCTCAAGTATGGCTGGCGGTTTTACAGCACCCGCAGCTGCAGAAGCAATTTCTCGAGACGAGGAGGAGAGAATGAATAGAGCTGTCAAGGCCGCTGCCGCAATTATAACGAATGTCCGGAAATTGGTCGGGGGCATGGTTGAAATAGTGATTCCCAGAAAGTAAGATGGAGGATGGACGGCTACTCTAGCCAACAGAGTATGAAGGACATCAAGTGAAAGGAAGAAACATTACGGCATCGTTGTCTGGTGAATGTCAATCAATAATCTCTGGCAACGCGGTGACCTCCTCGTCGCAGCCTGTAACCGACTGCATCACATCGCCCAGCCTTGTTGTCATGCTCCTTTTCTAGCATTGGAGTGGCCCCCTTGAACGTAGAACGCGTCAGTCAGATCTGACCAATCACAGCAAGAGCGCGAAGTCGGAGGCAGCAAACAGTCAATTGGAGAAATTTCTTTGACCGACTCGCGTGCCAATGCAAAGCAGATACACGATACGATTTGATTGTAATTGATGCAGGTATCATGTCTTCTTCACACCTGGACTGGTGGGCAGAGAAGCTCAGCAGTCCCACTGTTACCCCCCTGACTCGAGACTATCCGGAGATTGTTCAAGAGAACGTGCCAAGACGTCCTATCGAAGCTCTTGAGTCGTTCAGCGCCCAGTCCGAGGGCCTTGCAAAGCTCAGCCAAGGCCACAATGCTCGTACTGTCCTACTTGCAGCGTTGGTCTCCTTAATAGGACGACTGACTGGCGACGATGATGTCTCTATTGGCGCAAACGTTGGTCCTGACGGTGCCGCCATCGTGCTGAGACTGTCTCTGACGCCTTCCGAATCATTCGAGCAATTGATATCGAGAGTGAAATCAGCCATTGACGAAGCTCAACAGCATCCTGTAGACCTAGAGCAGGTCCGATCCAAGATCAATACACCTACACTGTTCCGTTTCACAGCTTACGACACGTCTTCCTTGGGTTCTTCAGCTTACGACACCATTGATAATGTTGACTTCCTACTTGATTACAAGTGCTCAAGCAGCGGTACACTTCAGCTGACTGCTAGGTACAACCAACGCTTGTTCTCCTCTACCAGGATATCTGGAATTCTTGTCCAGATCGCTCAGTTCCTTGAGAATGCCGCCAAAAATCCCTCGGCTCCTGTGGGTGGTATTGAGTTCATTCCTGACCAACATAGAGAGTTGCTGCCAGACCCGACTACCGATTTGGAGTGGTCTTCCTTCCGAGGAGCAATACATGACATATTTGCCTCAAATGCTGAGAAATACCCCGACCGCGTCTGTGTCGTGGAGACGCCGGCGGAGGGCTTGCCACAACGTACATTCACTTATCAACAGATCCATGAAGCCTCAAACATGCTTGCGCACCACCTGGTTTATTCTGGTCTGGAACGTGGCGATGTTGTCATGATCTACTCGTACCGTGGCGTCGACCTTGTCGTTGCTGTGATGGGCATCCTGAAGGCAGGTGGCACTTTCTCAGTCCTTGACCCTGCTTACCCTGCTGATCGACAAAACATTTATCTTGAAGTTTCGAAGCCGCGAGCATTGGTCGTTATTGATAAGGCCACGCAAGAAGCCGGTGCTCTCGACGATAAAGTACGTGCATTCATTAAAGACAACTTGAGCTTGCGAACAGAAGTGCCTGCATTACGTCTTCACGATGATGGAGCTTTAACTGGAGGCATCAAGGATGGGAAAGATATTTTTGAACAATACCGGTCCATGAAGAGCAAAGGTCCCGCTGTAGTAGTTGGACCAGATTCAACCCCAACTTTGTCCTTCACGTCCGGTTCCGAAGGCAGGCCGAAAGGTGTTCGAGGGCGTCATTACTCGCTCGCATTCTACTTTGACTGGATGGCGAAGACATTCAAGCTATCCGAGAATGATAAGTTCACAATGTTGAGCGGCATTGCTCACGACCCTATTCAACGTGATATGTTTACACCTTTATTCCTCGGAGCTCAACTTTTGGTGCCTGCGAAAAACGATATACAGAACGAAAAACTGGCACAGTGGATGCATGACTACGGAGCGACAGTGACGCATCTTACCCCAGCCATGGGTCAAATTCTGGTTGGCGGAGCTACTCAATCTTTTGAAAAGCTACATCATGCTTTCTTTGTCGGAGATGTACTTATCAAGCGCGATTGCCGTTCACTCCAAAGTCTTGCGTCGAACGTTGCCATCGTCAACATGTATGGTACGACTGAAACACAAAGAGCTGTAAGCTACTACGAGATTCCAAGCAGGAATGCACGAGAAGGTTACCTCGATGGCATGAAAGATGTCATTCCTGCCGGCAAGGGTATGTATAACGTTCAACTGCTTGTGGTCAATAGATTCGACCGAACCAAGACATGTGCGATAGGCGAGATCGGTGAGATTTACGTCCGAGCTGGTGGCTTGGCTGAGGGCTATCTGGGCACGCCAGAATTAACAAAGACAAAATTTGTCGAGAACTGGTTCCCTGGGCATGAAAAAGGCCTGGCAAGTGACCGAAAGAGGTTCGAAGGATTAAAGGACCAATCATGGGCTCAATACTACCTAGGAGCCAGAGATCGCCTCTATCGAAGTGGAGATCTAGGGAGATATACTCCATTCGGTGATGTTGAATGTTCTGGTAGAGCTGATGATCAAGTTAAGATCAGAGGTTTCCGAATTGAACTTGGTGAGATCGATACCCATCTATCACAACATCCACTTGTCAGAGAGAACGTGACGCTTGTGCGAAGAGACAAGTTTGAGGAACAAACACTCGTCAGCTACATAGTGCCTCAGGTTGCTAGCTGGAAGCAATTCTTGGAGGAACGAGGCCTGCAAGATGAGCAAGACGATGGTTCTCTTCCCAGTAGATACATGCGTTTCGCGCTCCTCCGGGAGGCGGTACAGCAGTATCTGTCAACAAAGTTGCCAGCGTATGCTGTGCCAACCCTAGTTGTACCAATGCGAGCGATGCCTCTTAACCCGAACGGCAAGATTGATAAGCCTAAGTTACCGTTCCCAGATTCTGCAATGCTTACGGTCACAAGAAGAAGAAAGTCGTCTGTGCTGCAGAGCCGGACTGACGGCGAAGATCAGTTGGCATCAGTTTGGGCTAAGGTCATTGACCCAAGTGGTCAGAGCCTACATTCCAAGACAATCAAGCCTCGCGAGTCTTTCTTTGATCTTGGGGGCGACAGTATGAGAGCCCAGAATCTGGCTTATCAAATACGAAGAAGGCTTGGTGTCGATCTTCCCATTAGTGAGCTGTACAAGAGACCTACTCTCAAAGACATGGCAGCCATCATCGACCGCCGCAAAGCAGTTGACTCATTCGACGGCGAGCACATCGGTGATGTGGAGCAGGATGGAACTTCGAATGGAACCAAGGCAACTATTGAGTATGGCGCTGATGCGGAAGTATTGAAGGAGGATCTTCCCAAAAACTTCGCTGCAAGTTCAGGGGCTCTGTCTGGACCATCTGGCCCTTCCGTTTTCCTGACCGGTGCAACAGGGTTCCTTGGCTGCTTCATACTTCGCGACCTACTATCTCGTCAATCTCCGAAGGTCGAGAAGGTGTATGTCCTCATCCGAGTCCGGAACAAGCAAGATCCTTTGGAAAGACTTAAGAAGACGTGTCAAGCATACGGTGTTTGGTCAGATGAGTGGCAATCTC
>Ga0139314_100028_pt1 | contig 21197 bp, 19 predicted proteins | sample In2P11_FD_99376 | JGI IMG/M metagenome (GOLD analysis project Ga0139314, IMG submission 99376)
ATCAATATATACAAGACTCATCTCAAAATTAGAATTCTAGTGGGTAGAAATGTGTACAAGTTAAATAGAGCTTATAGTAGAATAATTTGTAGTCTAGGAGACTATGGTTGAAATCTTCACAAACCGCCATGTGCATGCGAGGGAATAGGTCACTATCAATAAAACTTAATATTATTATTATTATTATTAAACCTTGTTACACCCATAGGAGTTGTTACACCCATAGGAGTGGTCTGTATTCAAATAGGCTTTCAAGAATTTAAAATATGTAAGTAAAAATAAAATAGGAGTGTTCTATATTCAAATAGGCTTTCAGGAATTTAAAATATGTAAGTAAAAATAAAATATGAATGGTTAATATTGAATGGAGGGAGAATAGTTTTTTTATCTAATACATTATTTTGTGGATGTAATTAAATACGCTAATTAAATTTCTATGTTAGAATGAGTTTCATAACCATCTGTGTTCTAAATCCATCCACTCATCTTATCCATTTTAAAATATTTTAAATACCACGTATATGCCTACAACATGTTTTTGAAATGTTCCTCGCACATATGAAACATCCACTCATTCTTATTCTCCACCCATTCTTATTTTTTAGATGCACCAAAAGAGTTTGAATAAATTTTCTAGAGACCACCTAGTTGTAAACATCACTACCATGTAAGCTAAGAAGAGATATTTTAGTGAATCAAAAAATAAACCCTGGAAAATTAGTGACCACCTGAGGAGGTTCGGGTGGATTATTTCCGCCTACACCATGACTTCTGACACACAGAACATAAGCCTTCTACGTGTGGTGGTTCACAATGATTTCAGCTGCAGTTTGGCAGAATGACCAGTTTGTGACATAGAGAAGAGTTGTAGAACTTGACACACATCCTTCAAAATTAGTGAGTGATGGTAGAAAAAACACCTAAGGGTAATTTCCCTCATTTTCATAATAACTTTATGTGAATGTGTGGGTTATGGCCCACCTATACAAATCAAAAGCGTTTACATTGGTGGATTTTATCTAAAACCCGACCAATCACCAAACAACGAAATAACACACAACTCGCCAACGAATGCCGGACCCACCTGAATGCACAAGACCAGACCCCAAATAAAATAAACTCACATCCATTAACTTCTCGGGTCCGCTCAGTCCCAAGTCTTATTAGATTCAATCTCTGTCATTGATCGCACCTTTCAATTCGACGGTTGATGGTTCACCCGATCAACCAACCTAATCAGCGATCCTCCACCGTTTGATCAAGACACACTTGATTCAACGGTCAGTAACAATATCATACGGGAATCTTGCACGACATTTACTCGGCCTTACGGAGCCGATAAGGATTATATATCCTTAATCTATAAATGTTCAGGTCCGTTCAGAGATTAACATCAGATCACTTTATGACATGATATCCATTGCATATACGAGGTCAACAAATCTACAGCCTGTGGATCTTCAACTAGCACATGGATTACCAAACAACTTAACCTTCGCAATTGACTGTGACGTAAGCATTTGAAAATGAGATAGACGGTTAGGATTTAGCATGGGCCTCCAACTACGACCAAAACATTCATACACGCCTAACCTCTGCAGTTACTGATCACCTAGTGCCATCACCAACTCACCATTCCACTACTCAAGATTCCGCTTACTCTGAAATCCACTGAATCACAATTCCACTTCGTAGTGGTTCCACTCTTCCACTAAATTTCCTTCTCACCTCCAGATCGAATTGTCACCAAGTTCAACTCTCCCAACTCCTTTCTCCGCTTAGAAACAATGTGCCATGACTTCTCTAATTTCTTTACTCTGCCTTGCCAATATACTTGATTATCCGACATTTGATAGTGCATACGGATCTTTGAATCCACTCCACTTTTAGTTTCCGAACTCCTTCCAACAGAATCACACTGATCTCGAATAGCCCTTCCTACAAAGTCAAGTTCACATTACTTCCTGAACCAAACCCAATAAACTCTCAATGGATTCTCCACCATTATCACTGTTGCATACACATTCACTTATATGTCAAAACACTCACATCCACTGTTACAGAATCATATTCAAGCATAGTCAAAAGCGTTGTGATATATATACACAGTCATTATGGGATTTCCTCCTTATTCACAAATACATGGACAAATCCTTTGGATAACCATACATACAGGCAGATCATATACAGACCCTCAACCAATATTAACTTAGAAGATATGAAACTTCTATTTGCTAATTAAAATCTGTATATACATAAACTCAATGGCCTAATTTACATTTAGTTGGCCTTTCTCGTTTCAATGCCCGTAGGCTCACAATCCAACCCTCCTATCTGCTAACTCCCTCGCTAACTCTCTCTTTTAAGCCTTCGAGGCTTACAAATTATACACACAAAGATTCTATTAACCAATTTTGGTTCAGATCCTGAATAATTTCACCTGAATCTAAAATATCCTAATCTAATCCCTAAAATCATGAAACTAACTCCTAGTTCCTTTAACTTACACATTATTTTTGAAATCTTTCTTAACGAGAAGGTTTCATTACAATATCTTCACTATTATACAACCCTCAGAAAAACATAAGAAAATAAATAATTAATCACTCTTTAGGGAGTCAAGTCCCTTAAAACACAAGACCCTATGCTTACTACAATGCACTGGTTTTTTTGAGCAAGATGCTCCTGCATCAGTGAGGGAAGTGATGATCTCTCTAGTAGAAAGCCATCTATAGCCCATTTCACTATACTATGTTGCTAAAAAATTACATTGGACGTGGACAAGACCCCATGAAGATCTACTTTAGGTTATTTGTTGCCCATTAGGGAGTTGGATCTTTTTACTTTGTTAAATTAAATAAAATAGACGACATGAGCTGCCGTATTATCTCTTTAACAGTAATGGAATTCGAAAAAAAACAAGTCCTAAAATTTATGAATTGAGAAAGAGAATGCTTTCACTTCTGACATTTATTATGCAATTTGCTTCATCATTACACCTTTTAACAATGATCTAAGATGTTAGGACTAATTAGAATGAGTTCCATTTGAATTATCAATGCTATTCTGGTTATTGTTATTACTGTCTTGTTATAGTTCACTGCCCCGGCAATTAGTTTTTTAAATTGAATAAATATTAAATTGATACATTATTGAAATATATGGCCGTAGCGTCGATATATAGTTTAATATACAAGTTTATTATATTAAGGGGCATATATGTTAGGGTTTATATTAGGATTTAATATATACGATTTATAATATTAGAATTAAATTTTTTATCATACATCTAATACTTATTAATGTTGTTGGTAGATATATTATATTAACCATATTTACTAATGTGACTGTGCTAGTTAAATTAATGTATTAATCAATTGGTTAATGTATTATTATAAAGTTATTAATATGATCAATGAAGGTACTAGACTTTATTAAATATAAACTTTAAACCTTAATAAATGTGTAACATTAAATGCCTATGTGTTAGCACATGCACATTAAAAAATGTGGTTGATATATCCCTTGACGAATATATGAACCACATTTGTCAATGTGGTTGTGCTAGTTGATGACTTAGTAGACCGTGGTTGACTATGACTAAATATGTTCAAGCTATGGTCGAGGAGGTTTATTATGGTTAAGAGATAGTTGACTATGGATGGCCATGGTTGTAGACATTAAATTAGAGTTGAATATGATAGATTATCATTGACTATGGCTCACCATAGTTGTTCATGTTTGATCATAGTTAGCAATGGTTTCCCCTAGTTGACTATGGCCAACCATACCATGGTTAACCATATTCAACCATGGTGACCCTAGTTGACTATGGTTGACTATGAATGATGTAGTAAACCTAGGTCAACCTAGTAAACTTAGGTAAGCCTAATAAACCTACATCAACCTAGTAAACTTAGCTCAACTTATTAAACTACTAAACCTATGTGAGATAGGTCAACCTAGTAAATCTAGGCCAACCTTGTAAATTTAGGCCAAGCTAGTAAACCTAGTAAACCTATGTTAGCCTACTAAACTTGGTAAACCTGGGTCAACCTAGTAAGTCTAAGCTATTAAAAATAATTTAATACCCATGGATGATTAATTATGACTTTTTCATTTAATTATGACCCGAAAAGTTAAAAAAGACTAAATATGGCTTGTTAATGTAAATATTTACTTTAATTAATGAAAATAATTTTATTTTTTTGTGTTAACATTTTTGGTAATGTGCTAAGGGTTGTCATATGGAACTTAACTCCTAACTTTCAAGGAAACTATTGGAATTAATTATTACCAAGAAGAGGGCATGAACAAAAGAAAAGCACAATTTTATCTTTTACTATTATTCAACAGAATTTGGCAGAGACAGATCACAATGAAAAGAAAACATGATTGGAGACTAATGTTATGACGTGGATTCTGTATAGGAGAATCATGGGAGAGAAAGGAAGTTTCATCTAAAGTATAAATGGTATGAGAGAAACACTGGTTAGAACCCAAGAAACAGAGCAAGACAATGCTCAAGGATTTAGGAGAAAAAGTTCAGGAAAGTTCCTTGATTTTTTCTTTGATAAAGAGGAGTGGAGCTGAGGGGTAGCTAGCTGTAAAAGGAAACTTACATTTGGGAGGACCGTGAGAGCCCTTATAGCTAGCTACCTTGGTAAAGTAACTACTTTACATTTTGGTAAAGTAGTTTTCAGGAATTTGAATATTAATTATAATGTTGTGATTGTGTAAACCTACCAGGCTTTATGTTTTAGAAATTATACATGTATTTGTAACTTGCAGCACGAGGACTAGAGAGATAGTACCTACTAGGTAGTTCAAATACTTTGTTAAGAGATGTCAATAGAAAGACTGGGTAAACTCTAAAATCAGAATTCTTGAAAATGAAAATTAGGATGAAAATAATTGAAAATGTGAATGCAGGTAAATGCTATATGCAACATGAAGTTATTTTAACTAACCCTGTTGGTATGGTTAGGCTTTATCTGAGAAAAAAGGAATGGTCATTTAATAAAAGAAGTGATGTAATTTATAATTATCCATAGATATATAAAATATTTATATTCATATGGGAGGAGGGTTAAAAGGTGAGTCACATTATTTTCCCTATGAGTTCTGTAGATAGAGGTTTTGCCTACCTATTTGGGTGGCCATAGTCCTGAGCTCGAATGATAATTAAGACAGAGAAATACCTGGCACATCCCATGACGAGTTCCACCAGGAATTCTAGTCTAAGACTCTAATATATATATATATATATTACGAATAACCAGAACATTGAAGTAGCAAACTGAAAAGAAAAGATAAACTAGCTTTTATGAAATATATACAACTGTGAATCTGTTTCCTTTTGTCAGGAACATATAATACAAACAACTTGGTAATTTGAATGAAGAAAGGGATTATATAAGTTCATTGAGAAACAAATTTGACAAGACTTCAAAGACTATATCAAAGTTATTGTAATCACTACGATGTATACATCTACATTCAAGAAGAAAGGAAACTCAAAGAAATATGAGGGTTTCATAAATGTTAACCAATAGAACCCTTAAAAAAAACTTGTCTTTTCATGATACGAAAGGAAGTTAATATGATTATGTAAGCGTGTCCTAGTTATTTATGGCCTAACCCAGTACTTGAAAATGTAAGAAGAATCCATACTATATCTAGCAAGAACTCGAATGAAGAACCCTCAATATTGCAAATAAAATCAACTATCATTGGTAGGAATTTTAGCTGTTAGGGCCAAACCAACCTATACCTTAAACATACAAGTTAGAAAATATTTATACATCTGCAAACTTCCTAGAAGGCACAATATGAATAGAGAATTTTGGTGAACAATCCCCCATCTTCTGGTTAAAAACCCTAAAACATTAAAAGAACCCTGGTAGGGTTTTTGGATATCATGGTCGACTACCCTAGAGAAGAAAAAAATACATGTGAGAACTTGGATAAGCCACAGGCCAAGGAAAGAAGCCATAGAAAAACCTAGTATCAAAGTTAGCTACACCAAGGGCTCTTAGCCTTGGGAGGGTATACCTGTGAGGAAGGAGAAGAAACAAATTATTATTCTCAGAAAGAGGCTCAAAGTATAACCTTAAAAAAGAAGAAGGATTTAAACACAGACACCTACCTTCCATGGAGATGGTGTAGACATCGTAATCCTTCTCTTGAAAATCACAAATTGGTAGTGGTTAGAAAATTTAAATTACTAAGGAAAATTTTCCTAGAGTTCGCTTGGAAAAATTATCACCTGTACATGCAATGGTGGCCACTTCTGGTTTACTATTCAAGCAAGAATTCAGTGTGCTAGGAGGGAGTTCTCTCATTGTGTTATCCTTGGCAAAGGTGACAAAAGGAAGAAAAAATAGTTACTAAGCTGAAATGTAACTCCACAAAATGTCCAGAAACAAAAATTTCAAAAGAATATATGAGAATTAACATATCGTCTTCAATACCCATTACCATTGACTTAGAAAAAGAAAAAAGGAATAACCTTATGAATAAAAAATTTTGTGCAACCATAACTAGAGTTTCTTCGAGCACTGGAGGGAACTGAGCTGGACTGGAAGTGTTTTGAGGAGCCGAGGCGGCACCCATGGCGGAGAATGCCTAAGTTTTTCGGCCTGTGAAATCGCAGGGTCCATGGATGTCTCTTGACCTGATTTGAATCCCAAGGAATGGTGACACTCGTGGGCCCATTTGAAGGTTTCATTATTATATGGTGTTGAGCCATATTGGGATCGCTAAAGCATTGTTTTTAAGGGTTTGCAGTCATCTGATCGGCCATTTTTTTTTTACCTTCGAGATTTCGGTTTCCCCTGCAGTCTGTCCCCCTGGTTGGTGGTCAGAACAAGTTTTTTTCGGTTGCTATGGTGGAGGAGGACCTCGTGGACTATGAGGAGGACCCCATGCCAGAACAAGATATTTGGGTATATCAAAATCATCCGGTTATGGACCCCTAGGGTAAAGACCTGCCTAGCGCGATAGCTGCTGTTCTTTCGTCACTCCACTCGCGGCGCTCAGGGAAAAAGCAGTATCCGGCTGTCAACATTGCGGATCTTCCAGTTTTAGAGTGCCCTCCTCTCTCGCTGGCCACGCTTCATCTGCTGGGCTCTTGCTTGCAGCCCTCCCCATCCTTCGACTCCCCCCTTCCACACCCTTCACAACAACCCCTCCTTTCCCCCACGCTAACCTCCCTGCCCTTAAACCCTTCCTCCATATCCTTGGCACCGGATGGACCTTCCGATGTATAGTTCCCTGCTCGATCTTCCTTTCATCCCGACTCCTGCAGTTTAAACCCTCACTCCCCTATTCACTCGGGCTGCTTCACCTCTTTGTTTCTATTTTCTTGTCCGGCCAAGTTTGCTAGGCACAACACCTCGGATCCGTGTCGAAAGCTTCTCAAAGAATTCCCTATAGGCAGGAACTGTGACAAGTAGAAAAAAGCTTGGTGCCTCTGGCCCATCAACTCAGATATAAACTTGACTTTCAGGGAGGACGTTCAAGTGGCGGATGCAATTGATATTGCAAGGAAAGTACTGGTTGGCCGGGTCCGTGGTCGGACCTATTCTGTGGAAATATTGCAGCAATGGATAAAGGAGATTTGGGGCACCTTACTGAAGGAACTGCGAGCTATAAAGGTCTTAGAAAGAGGCTGGTTTGCTCTACACTTTCATAGAGCAGAATACACAGAATGGATATTGTCTCAATTCTGGCATATTGAGCTTGCTCCTATTCTCCTGAAGCGATGGGATCCCCTGTTTGATCCGGAGCATGAACAGCTTGGCGCTGGTCCTATTTGGGTCAGATTGCCGGGATTACCTATGCAATTTTTGACCCTTGAGGTGTTCAAGCGCATTGGTGATGTGCTGGGAACTTATCTTGAACATGACCAGTCCTATGAACGAACAGGAATTATGAATATGGCAAGGATTTTAGTTCATCTTGATAACAGGGCTGGGCTGGAGGAGAAAATCACATTGCACCGTAGACATTTCTCACATAAACAACATTTGGACTATGAAGGTGTCCCTTTTCGGTGTAGAAGGTGCCACAAAGTGGGCCATTTGTACAAAGACTGTCCATTGCTCTCTGGGGTGACTTCGGAAAATTCAAGGGGGACAAAACAACAACCATTAGTTGAGCAGAACAAAGGTGATATGAAGCAAGGAGAGGGTGACTTGAACCAAAGTGAGATCCCATCGGTGGCGGGGAATGGCGCTTCAAAGAAGACAAATAGTAGGCAGAAAGCTGTATCCTCTCCACCTCGTACCCATTCCAAGTATGCAGTGGAAGCATCATCTACCCCGGGTAATGAGTCTCTTCCCATAACCTCTGCACTTTTTTTAGATGTTAATTTTTCTATACTGCACTCATCTCTGCATCCTCCTTCCTCTGTACCGGGCTCTATCCCCTCTCTTCCATGCTCCATTGCCCCTCCCCCCTCCACCTTCTCCACCACTCCCTCCTCTCTCAGGATGACATCCTCTCCCCCACCCTTTCTACCTCCCTAACTGGTTCAGGATAGCATCCATACCACCTTCAACCTCGTGTCCGTCCAAAAGTTTTGGGACTAGGACTCTCCCCTGGACGATCCACTAAGCATAAACCTTCTAGGCGCTGTCCATCCAAAATCAAATCAGCCATTCAGTCTGCCATGGAAGATGTTGCACGAGGCCGACAATGCACCATTGAGAGGGTGCTTAGAGCAATTGAGCCCTTTGCCCTTGGTTCCCCATGATTTGGCTCTCCTACAACTGCAGGGGATTAGTGAACCCAAAAAAGCGTTTGGCTCTCAAAAGGCTGGCACATGATTCCAGATGTGACATCCTCTTCCTGCAGGAGACTCTTTGCTCTTCGGACAACTCTGCAAGAACACTACAAACCATCCTGCCGGGTTGGATTTTTCAAGGTTTGGATGCGAATGGAAAATCCGGTGGCCTTGCTATTGGCATAAACCCCAGGACTGTCAAGATCATTTCATCCTGGGGAGGTTGGGGCTTCATTGGAATGGACATCTTCATGGGGAAACTTGAGCTCACATTAAAAGTTATCAACATTTATGCCCCAAATCAAAACAGAATGGCATTTTGGCTCAATCTATTGGAAAATAATCTTGTCACAAATTCTACCATTATTGGCGGAGATTTAAAGTTCTCCTTAGGTATGGAGGAATCCTGGGGACATCATGCACAATTGGACCTAATCTCGGAGCTGATGAGTACATTACTGGACTCATACAAGCTAGTTAATGTTCCCATGAACAAGAAAGTCCCCACTTGGCATAACAGGAGAACAGGGGACGCTGCTTTGGGACGGGGATTGGAAAAATTCCTAATCGATGAAGACCTCATCCATAAACTACCCCTGTACAGACAATGGGTAGGCACTGGTGGCTTATCTGATCATCTTCCCATCTTTCTCCATGTCAGTGGACCAACAAAGAAGCCCCGCTCCCCCTTCGGATTCTTCTCTGGCCATTTGCAAGATCTAGACTTCATCAACCTAGTTACTGATTTCTAGAGATCACAACCTCTGTTAAGGGCACAGAGGATGGCAGCTGATTTCTGTGAAAGGCTCAAAGCTCTCAGGATCATGACTGAGGATTGGTCAAAGAGGAAGAGATTGAGAGACGATCAGCATCTCATGGATATTGAGTTACAGATTGCACAACTTTTGGATGAACGGGGGCTTGGATTCCAATCAGAGGATTCAAAATTACTTTTGAACAACCTGGAGAAGCAAAAAATCAAGTTGCTACAAGACAAAGAAGAGCAGTGGAGGTTAAAAAGCAGAGCCATTTGGTTGCAAGCGGGAGATAGCAATACTAAGTTCTTCCACAACCTGGCAAATGGCATAAAGGCTTCTAATACTATCTGATAGCTTCCTAGTGAACCAGAAGGATGGGCCACAATGCACCAAAAATTAGCCAGATTGGGTATATCACATTTCAAAAGGCAATTTACAGCTCCGACTGCCATCAACCTCCCGGAAATTATCAACCTGGCAGGGCATTTTCCAAGGTTTGTTGAGCCTGAGGCTGTTGAGGATTTGATTTAACCGGTCACCATGGAGGAACTGGAAGGAACACTAAAGTGGTTCAAGAAAGATAAGAGTCCAGGACCAGATGGCTGGCCTGTGGAGTTCTATCTAGCTTTCCTGGAGCTGTTGGGGAAGGATCTACTGGCAGTCATAGAAGAAAGTAGAATCACTGGTCATATTCACCCCTTCATAGCCTTGATTCCTAAATTTGACTCCCCATATTCATTTAATGAATTCAGGCCCATTTCCCTATGCAACTGTCTATACAAAATTATTTCTAAAATCATTGCTAACTGCATTAAGCCCATCCTATCAACTCACATATCCCAGGAGAAATTTTCTTTCCTCCATCACCGCCACATTCAGGATGCCATTGGTACAGCCCAGGAAGCCCTACACTTCATCAAACTAAAAAAGCTCAAGCGCATCTCCCTTAAAATAGACCTATCGAAGGCCTTTGACAAAGTAAATTGGCTTTACCTGAAAATGATCCTCACTCATTTGGGCTTCCCCCCTGCTCTCATATCTTGGATCATGGATTGTATCTCATCTATCTCCTTTGCTATTCTTGTTAATGGATCGACCACTTCATCTTTCAATATTGATAGAGGGATCAGGCAGGGCTGCCCTCTATCCCCTCTCCTTTTCTTGCTTGTTATGGAAGGCCTGGGCAGACTTATAGCATCCGCAAAAAGGAGTGGGGGATTTAGTGGACTAAAAATCATGGAGCACTTTTATCTAACTCGTCTACTTTTTGTAGATGACATCCTGATATTATTGAATGGGAGTGTCCGAGATACTACCTCGCTCAATGAGATTCTGAACCTATTCTACAGAGCTACAGGAATGGAAATAAACAGAGGAAAATCCACTATTTCCCTATCGGAATGTACCCTGCAGGAATCACAACTTGCCTTGCAGAAATTTTCCTTCCAAGAAACTAATATGTTGGAGGGAATCAAATACCTTGGCTTCAGGCTTAAACCTGATGGATACAAGATTGCAAACTAGACTTGGCTCATCACAAAGGTAGAAAAGAGAATCAGTTGCTGGTATCAAAGGCTCCTTTCTAAAGTGGGCAGACTTATCCTAATAAAATCAGTCCTCGAAGCCACCCCGGTATACTGGATGTCACTTGCCTGGATACCTAGGGGTATTTTACACAAAATTCAACAAATATGTTGTAAATTCCTCTGGAATGGCAAGAAGGAGGGCAAGAATTTTTCTTGGGTTAAATGGACCAAAATTGCTACTCCTAAGAAGTGGGGAGGGTGGGGACTTAAATTACTCCCTGCCTTTGCACAAGCCTTGGCTTCCAAACAAGGATGGCTCCTATTGAAACAGAATAGTCTATGGGCGAAAGTCATACATCACAAATATATTTGGCCATTGACCATCACTGACTGGATCAGAAGGCTGAATTGGAATAAAAAAGGTATCTCGGGGATATGGAGGGCCATTCTCAATGCTATGCCCATTATAAAAGATGGGTTGCTATGGAAAATTGGAAATGGTGCATCTGTCCGTATTGGGATTGACCCATGGCCAGGCTGCGGAAACTCCCATAGATTACCAGATGGTTTGGTATTCTATCTAAATAACAGAGGTATAAAGTTTCTTTAATAGATTGGTGACTAGCATAATTCTACCTTCTTTTCTCAGGCTTGGTTGAATGAACAGCACTAGAATATCCCTATTGAGTGGAATGATGTTTGGCAGAGCTACATATAGGCCCTTGCTAAGACTCATGTCAGATTAAGGGATGAAGAGGATGAACTCATATGGGCTCTCTCAAAATCTAGACAATATACACTAAAGATGGGCTATGACAAAATCATTGAAGATAGAAAACCTAAAAACCTCAAACGCTGGTGGGTCTCTCTATGGACACTGAATGCTCCTCCAAGAACCAGGTTGCTGATGTGGAACATTTTGGAAAATAAAGTCCCTACTGGTTCTTATCTTAAAAAAATGGCTTTCTCGAGACCTTCTCGATGTGTGATGTGCTTTCAAGATGAAGAATAGACCCATCATCTATTCCTCTCATGTCCTACCACTAGGTTTATCTGGTCACATGTAATTCAAACTCTTAATTTAAATGTGAACTGGCAGGGGCGGATATCAACACAGCATGGAAACAATGGTGGAGCACCATGGCAGCAGAAAATCCTAGGAACCTCCCTCTCCTGGTATCATGGTATATATGGATCAAGAGGAACACCATCATATTTGAGGATAGACAAGTCAATTGGAACCTTCTCCATCCTATAATCTGCACGGCATATTCATAACTTCCAATCGATAACAGTCATGAAAAACCTAGAAACATTCCACAGGAGCAGATAAATAAAGATATGTCGTGGGCCTACTTTGATGGGGCCGCCCAACAGCAAGGCTATGGTGGTAGTATACTCTTTCACCTATATGAAACCCATTACTTTCAGATTAGCATGGGGCTAGGACGGGAACAAACAACCATGCTGAATTGATATCTCTGTGTCACCTTTTATACTTTTCCATTATGAAAAACTGTCAAAATTTGCAACTATTTGGTGATTCAAACACTGTGATTGATTGGTTTAACAACACGACTGTCTTTCATGCATACTCATTGAAGAATATCTTGGAAGAAATTGTTTTTTCCAAAACATTCTTTGACTAAATATCTGTTTCTCACATCTACAGGGAAAGAAATGGAACTGTTGACCAGCTATCAAAAGAAGCAACGCATTGTCCTCTAGGCGAGTGGATGATCGATGAATTTTCTCCAACAGGGACATACTAATATTTTCATAGGCCTTATATAGATGGGGCACTCCAGTGAGGCAACAACCTCTATTATCTTCAGTTTTTTTGATGATCATGAACTTTTTGATTATGCTTTGTATATATTTAGTATTTATGCTTGTAAATAGGATATTTTTCTATGTACGGGCGATACTACTATCTCTTTTATGATGGTCTCTGCACCAATACTGTACACCCTATGGGTTTTATTTACTGCATCTAGACTCTTGATAGTGGACGTGTGCCACAGTACAACATATGCCTTTGGGCATCTACAGCATGTAATTTATTTTATTTGAAATTATGAATTTTCTATTTCGGAAAAAGAGTTTCTTGGAGCACTACTATACCTTGGAACCACCAAGATGCAACGATTCAACTTTCAAATGGAAGAAGAGACACTGTAGTTATGGAATCAAGATAATTCCAAGTTGTAGAGCCCTATCTCAAGTCTTGAGGGTGAAAATGAGCATTGGAATAATGGGAGGCCATAGATAGTTACTCCAAACTAACTAAATATTGCCTCCACCATCAATCTTATACCTAAAACATATAAACCATCATGATTAACATATACTACAAGGCAGATGGCAATGGGATTTCATATATATTCACATGACAGTCATGTGGATAAGGTAAACGTATCGCCCTGTCGGATTTGACCTCAACGTTGCTTAGGAGATATAACTATATGTTTTGGATGGTCAACATACCTCTAATAATAAGAAATGTGAACATTGGTGTAATATAACACAATATATCAATGCTATACATACGCATGGGGACCCTTTACACTGTGGGGACCTCGTGAAGAGTTAAAACATTTACGTTGAGCCACAATAATCTTATAATGCTGAGGAAAAAATAAATAATGTAATTGCAACCCATAAAACCTAAGGAAAACTCTTTTGACCATGATGCATGACAATCATATTTTAAGTAAAGAGAGAGAAGCCTTAATGCTAGCATACATCTTCTAAGATGTCTACATGACCCTTGGAAAAAAAAGGAAGAATGGATTTATGTTTTTGTTACCATAAGAATCACATCCACAACGTTATAAAAGAAAAGTATAATACATATAATGAGAAAATGTCTAGTTTAGGGATATGATAATCTGAAATAGACATTGAGTTCATTTGGAATTCATAATAAAGAAAGAAGAGCATGGTGTGTCATTCAAAAATGCAAGTAGATGTAAAAGAATTATCAGTACCTTGTTCCTTTTAGATCAAATATTTTATAACATTATAAGTCTTCATGGTGTTCATGTACTATTAGGATTTTCTTAAAAAAAAGTACATGTCCTCTTGCTTTATTACAAATAAATAAGAGGAACTTTTTAGGGATATTACAGGTGGTATCAAAGCAAAACCCACGTTAAAAAACTGAGACCTTATGCCAATGATGATTCCATATAACAATAAAACTTTGATGTTGCACAAATAATATAGTGAAAGAATAGATAAAGAGGGAAACACCATGTAAGAACCTCATGAGGACACCCATATAGGTGAAGAAGATATTTATCTACACTTGGTTCAGTAGGTCCAAGTCCTTACTAGAGAAGTACTAAACATAATAAAATATTTCCAAACAAAAATAGTAAACCTTCATGATGGACATGAATGACTGTTAAAGGCTAGTGTATAACCTAAACATTTAATTAAAAATGTGATTGAAAAGTAAAATTTCAAGAATATGGAGATAGTGGAGGAGGGAAAAAATAAAGGAAAAACTTCAAAACATATGTTAGTGGGAGAGGTGGATGAAAGACAAGGAAAACAAACCCAAATTTGGGAAAGAAACCCAAGGTGGAATTACATGGAAAATTTAGGAAAACCAGACCCCAAACATATGATGGGAAATATAAGGAAGTGATAGAATCATGACTTCTCAATATGAATCTATATTTTCAAGTTTATGACTATTCCGCCGAACTAAAGCGAAAACTAGCCACGTATCAATTATAGGGGAAAGATTCCATGTGGTGGGAAGAGATTAGGTTAATCCACAATCCAGAAGAAAAAGAGGTTAGTTGGGAGGAATTATAACGATTGTTTAAGGAGAAGTATATAACATAACAATATTTTGAGGATAATGCAAAAGAATTTAATGATTTAAAGCTAGGACAAATGTTTATGGATGAGTTGGTAACTAAGTTCACACACCTATTACATTATGTACCCTACATAAAAGAAGAAAAATAAAAGAATCAACAATTTATAAACTATCTTCCCCTCTCCTTCAAGGAGTGAATTGAATATGATAACCCAAAGGCTATGGATGAGGTTATCTGAAAGGTAAGAATAGATACAAACAAGCCAAGTAGAAACGTGAGAACTCAAATTATTGTCCTAACAAAAATAAGGATTGAGTTATGTATTATAGTAAGGGAGGAAAAAAGTGGATATTTTAAATAGTTTGGGAAAGGGGCTCAAAATCCTAGTTTTAATAAAAATAACATTAGTCCCAGAAATACTAAATGCAAACCAAAATTGGGTCCAAACAAAATGAATCTAACAAGGGACTTAACATAAAGGATAAAGAGCATGTGAAGTTCGAGATGCAGTGAACCACACTTTCTACAAAATTGTCCCTACAATCTGAGATCAGTTCAGTATATTCAAAATGTTGAAGACGCCTCCACTGTCAATGATGTAGCCAAGAACATTCCACAAAATAATGTATCTCTGGAATAACGTCAAGTAGAGAACCAATTGACTATGGTGGAGATAGAAGGTACTATTTTTATCCAATCCATTTATATATTAATTGATCCTGATGCTATCCTAAATTATGCTAGCTGTGATGTTATATAAAACTATAAATTAGCAACTAAAAAATATAATAACCCCTAGCTACTTGAGTTAATAACGTTAAAAACATTATGAGACACTGGAAGAACACAAACAACATCTAGAAATAATGTTACAGACGTTATGAGAACATCAAATATATGCAAAATTCAACAAGTGTGAATTTTTCCAAGATAAGATACAATATCTTAGCCATGTAATTTCCAAAGAAGGATAACAATGGATCTAGAGAAAGTGAAGGCAATACTTTATTGGCTAGTACCAAAATATTTAGCTAATATAAGATCATTTATGCAAATTATTGGTTACTATTATAGGTTTATAAAGTTATTTTCCAATCTAGCATATCATATAACCTCCTTACAAAATAAAGTGGTGAAATTTGAATGGACACAACAGTGTCAATCAAGCTTTGAGAGGCTGAAACATCTACTTACTATTGCCCCAATGCTCAAAATTTCAGATCCCAATAAATATTTTGAAGTAGGTATAAATGCATTCCTGGAATGTCTAGGAGGTGTGCCTATTTAGGAAGGGCATGTACTAGCCAATGAGTCTCATTAATGAAAGGAACATCATAGAAATTTCGCAGCTTATGACTTGGAATTGGCAATTGTAATTCAAACTCTAAAAATGTGGAGGAATTATGTAATTGGAAGGAAGTTCACCTTGATTACCGACCATGTAACTCTAAAATATCTTTCAGTCAACCCAATATGAGTGCTAGGAAATATAGGTGGATGGCCTTCCGGGGAAAATATTTTGACATTAGACACATAGAGGGGAAGGGAAACAAGGTAGTAGATGCATTAAGTCGAAATTTTAAGAAAGTATATGAGATAACAATGAGCCAAGATGAGATTGACCAGAAGGTTAAGGAAGCCACACTAATATATCAGAATTACAATTAGATATGTGAAGATCCGAAAATTAAATTTGATCAAGATAATGGATTGGTTATGAAATTAGTAAAAGTAGGTTGTGAACATATAAAAATATATTTTATATTCCATACTAGGAAAAAATATAAAGATTGATAATGGATAGACATCATAAGGAACCTTTCTAAAGTCACCCGGGGTATCAAAAAATGTTTACAAACCTTAAAATCATGTTTTTTAGCCAGGGATGATGAAGGAATTTGTTGAATCTTTGGCAAGGTGCCAAGGGTGTCAGGAGGTGAAAATAGAACATCAACACCTTACTAGACTATTGAACCCCTTACCTATACCAGAGTGGAAGTGGGAAGTAATCTCCCTGGATTTTATTTGGGTTTCCTCGGACACGGAAACATCATCATTACATTATGGTGGTAGTTGATAAACTGGCCATGACCTCTCATTTTTATTCTTGTTCAATGTATGTACAGAGTTGCAAGGTGGCCAAAATCTTCATCAATGAAATTTTAAGGCTTCATAGTATACCTAAAATGGCTATATCAGACAAAGATTTGAAGTACACCTCAAATTTTTGGAGGTCACTGTTTACTTGGATGGGTATGCATCTAAAATTTAGCACTACATGACATCCACAAATTGATTTGTGAATAGAACGAGTTAATGAAGTTTTTAAGAACATCCTACACATGTATGTAATGACCCATCCTACAAAAATGGGAGGACTATCTACACTTAGCAGAGTTCACCTATAACAGTGGTTATCAGGAATCATTAAAAATGAGACCCTTTGAGGCTTTATATGGAAGGAAGTGTCCTATTCCTTTGAGATGGAGTCAATTAGAGGATAGCCTAGTATTGGGATTAAACTTATTACAAGAGATGGAGAAAATGGTAAAGAAAATCAAACAAAATGTGAAAGATGCACAAGATAAACATAAATTATATGCTGATTTGAAGAGAACCCCTAAGGAGTTTCAAGTACGGGAGCATGTTTATTTGAGAGTGCAAATAAATAAGAGTTCTTTAAATTTGGGAAGTTATTCTAAACTAGATCCCTAGTTTTGTGGGCCATTTGATATATTGTCAAGGGTCGGACCAATGACATACCAACTCATGTTAAAATTTAGAATGTATTTCATGTGTCTCATTTAAAGAAATATATATTTGATCCGACTCACATAAAAATTTGGAGTTTTGTACAAGTTAGACTGAAAGGAGAGTTATAGGTTGAACCTACGCAATTATGGATCGAAGGGAAACTACTCTTTGCAATAGAACCATTTCTCAAGTTAAAGTGCAATGGAAGCACTTTGGGCCTGAGGAGGCCACCTCGGAAATCAAAGAAGAAATGATGAATGATATCCATACGTTATTCTAAAGAAGAATGGAGTCTAAAACATTGAGGACAGTGTCCCCTTTAAGGGGAGGGGAAATGTAACACCCCTGGATAATTATTCATGACTTTCGCATTTAATTATGATTGAAATAGTTAAAAAAGACTAAATATGCTTTAATGATGTAAATATTTACTTTAATTAATGAGAATAAATTATTGTTTGGTGTTCTAATGCTTTTGGTAATGTGTTAAGCATTTCCATGTGGAAATTAACTCCTAACTATGACGGAAATAGTTAGAATTAGTTATGCCCAAGAATAGGGTAGCGACAAAAGAAGAAAATAACTTTCTCTTTTTCCATTTTTAAGAAGAATTTGGCAGATACAGACCATTGTAAAATAACATAATTGGAGATAAATGTCATGAAGTGTATTCTTTATAGGAGCATTTTGGGAGATAAAGACAATTGCTTCTATAATATAAGTAGTGGGAGAGAAGTACTGGTTAGAACCCAGGAAATAAAGTAGGACACTACTCAAGGGTTCAAGAGAAAAGATTCTGGAAAATTCCTTGACTGTTTTTCTGATAGAGAGGTGTCGAGAAAAGGGTAGATAGATGTAAAAGCCATATTATTGTTGGGAGGACTGTGAGAGCCCTTAATACATTTCCAGGAATATCTTTAGATAAGTGATCTTCTAGTTTCAAATTTATGTTGAATAGTTAGGTTTTGTAAAAAGAAAGAAAAAATAGATATTTATTTTGGTAAAGTAGTTTTCAGGAAATTTAATATTAGTTATAATGTTGTGATTGTGTAAACCTACAAGGCCTTATGTTTTAGAAATTATATATGTATTTCTAACTTGCAACAGGAGGCTAGCGAGATAATACCTACTGGGTAATTTAAATACATTGTCAATAGATGTCAATAGACAGACCGGGTAAACTCTAGGATGAGAATTATCGAAAATGAAAATTAGGATGAAAAGAATAGAAACTATGAATGTAAGTAAATGCTATATGCAACATGAAGTTATTTTAACTAACCCTATTGGTATGGTTATGTTTATCTTAGAAGAAATTAATGGTGGTTTAAGAAAATAATTTGTTCAATTTATAATTATCCATAGATATATAATTTTGTATTGATATGGGAGGAGGGTTAAAAGGTGAGTCAGGTTAGTTTCCTTAGGAGTTATTTAGAAAGGGGTTCTATATATCTATTTACATGGCCATAATCCTAAGCTCAAATGATAATTAGAACATAGACATACCTGGCATATACCATGACAGGTTCAGCCAAGAATTCTAATCTAAGACTCTTAATATACACACACACACACACATTAAGAATAACTAGAACATTGAAGTAGTAAACCAAATAGAAAATATAAACTATCTTTTATGAAATACATACAACTGTGAATCTACTTCCTTTTGTTAGGAACATATAATATAAACAACCCCGTAATTTCAAATGAAGAAAGAGATTATATAAATTCATTGAGAAAGAAATTTGACAAGAGTTAAAAAAATATATCAAAGTTATTTTAATCATTGTAATGTATACATTTACATTCAAGAATCAAGGAAACTCAGAGCAAGAAAAACTATATACGAGGGTTTCATAAATGTTAACCAATAGAATCCTTAAAAAAAAAAAAAACTGCCTTTTCAAGATACTAAAGGAAATTAATATAAGTATGCAAGCATGGCCCAATTATTTAATGCCGAACCTAGTTCTTGAAAATGCAAGAAGAAGCCATACTATATTTGGCAAGACGCCGAAAGAAAAACCCTCAATATTACAAGAAAAAACCTTGATATTACAAATAAACTCAACTGTCATTGGTAGGAATTTTAACTATCATGGCCAAAATGACCTATACATTAAATGTTCAAGACAGAAAATATTTATACATCTATAAACTTCCAAGAAGGTGCAGGAACACTAGAGAATTTCAATGAACAATCCTCCCTCTTCTGGTTAAAAACACTAAAACATTAAAAAAAATCTCATAGGGTTTTTTTCCATCATGGTAGAATACCTTGGAGAAGAAAAGAAGACATGTAAGAACCTAGATAAGTTTTATGCCAAGGAAAATGTCCATAAAAAACCCCAATATCATATTCAACTACGCGAAAGGGTACTTAGCCCTGGGAGGACATAGCTGTGAGAAAGGAGAAGAAACAAATTAGAATTCTTAGAATAGGCTCAGAGTATAACATTAAAAAAAAAAATAGAGTTAAACGAAAACAATTACCTTCCATGGAGAAGGTACAAATGTTGTAACCTTGCTAAAAAAAATTACAAATTGATAGTGGTAAAAGTATTTAAATTGCTAAGGAAATTTATCTTGGGGTTTTCTTGGAAAAATTATCACGTGTGCATGCAATGTTGACCACTTCTGGTTGACTATTCGAGCAAGAACTCACTTTGCAAGGAGGGACAATTGTTGTAGTGTTATACTGGTAAAAGGTGGCAAAAGGAAGAAAAAATAATTACTGAGTTGAAAGGTAACTCCACAAAGAGGTCAGAAACAAAAATTGTGAAAGTATATAATTATTAACATACTCTCTTCAATACCAATTACCATCAGCTCAGAAAAAGAATAAAAATAACTAACCTCGTGAATAAAAACCTTTGTGGAACCATCAAGATGCAAGAATTCAACCTTCAAATGGAGGAAGAGGCACTGCAGTCATGGAATCAAGGGAATTCCAAGTTGCAGAGCCTATCTCAAATCCTGAGGGTGTAAATGAACATTGGAATGATAGGAGGATGTTGGTAGTTACTCCAAACTAACCCTAGATTTCCTCCACCATCGATCATAAACCTAAACATTAACAACCATATTTAACAAGAGTCAATATCGTCAACCATATTCATTTATAGTTAAACAATGTCAACCATAATCAACCATGGTCACCATAGTTAATATGGTCAACCATAGTCAAACTTTTTGAAGCATAGTTAACTATGGTGATCATGTTTGACAATGGTTAATCATGATTGGTCATAGTCAGTTGTATTATCCCTCAGTGATTCTCTTATTTCTTTGTAATAGAACAAAAGGACATGTACTTTATTTTGTTGAAGAAAATCCTAACAATGCATGTGCACCATGAAATCCTATGATGTTATAAAATATTGATCTAAAAGGAACAAAGGATTGATAATTCTTTTACATCTACTTGCATTTTTTAATGAAACACTAAGCTCTTTTTTCTTTATTATGAATTTCCTCCATAGTCATTGTTTTCAAATTATCATATCCTTCAATTAGGCATTTTCTCATT
>Ga0139314_100031_pt1 | contig 20527 bp, 16 predicted proteins | sample In2P11_FD_99376 | JGI IMG/M metagenome (GOLD analysis project Ga0139314, IMG submission 99376)
GAAATTACACCCGCGTTTCTAACTGACGACGAGAGAGAGAACGAACCAACCCTTGAATGGAAGGCCCAGTTAAGAAAACCCCGCATTCCCTCCGCACGCAGTCTCGCATTCAGTCTGCCCGCATTCAATTTACTTATTTGCCCCTCAAATAAGTCAAAAAATGGTCCTATTCAATTGGCTTTCGAACTGCTCTTGCTTTCTCCACCCTTGCCTTTGCGAGTAGTGCATTTAGGTGCATTCAATTGGTTATATGAGCCAGCCACTTCATTTCTCTATCCCGAGTCAAGGCCTATGCCTCGTTCGCCTAACTAATTTATAGCGTCTTTAGGTAAATAATAAGCTGCGGGTTGGGTGGGAATAATAGTGAGTGTTGCCTTGTAGAAGCCCAACTTCACTGTGCATGTGCTCTAAAGGTCAATCTACGAGCAAACCAGTTATAGCCACCACCTATGAGCAAAGTAAAGTGAAGCACTCCGCATGTTGTGGTTGTTACTTAGGTTGAACCTGAGTCCCCATTGCCCGCTGGTGCATTGATATCTACCCCTTTCTTAAGTTCCGCTCCCGGACGACCTATCTATACTACTTATATATCGCTTAGGGCTGCGCGGGGCTTAACCCAAACTCTTTATACGAACATTGACATCATCAACAGGTTTTGGTTTTGGAACTCAATCTCGATTTGCACTTGGATCTGGTAAACTACCCCAAACTTAGCAAACTCGTCAATATGGGCAAGGTCCCGGAGGGGCTTGCGCTTCCTAGTGCAAGGAAGCTATGGGTTTGGATCCGTGCGAAGGCCCTTCCTTTTGGTATCGAATCAACCGGCTCTTCTGCTGGATCATTTACAGATTCAAGGTAAACAACCACCTCTACTCTCTGTAAGGCGCTCGAATTATGGGGCGCTCTACCCGCCTATGTCCACACTGGTAGTTCCAGGTCTCGCTCTCACTCTGTGGGTTCCGTTACAGAATACGGGGATGGTACTGAAACAAGGGAAATAGGCGGCTCTGGTTCAACTCAGGGGTGCCCTCTCTTCCTTTGCCTTGAACGGGTTCTTATGGTGCTGCTTCAACGGGTTTTGAATCACTCGCATTATCAATTGGGACTGCTTATACTCCTGCGGCTGGATCTTATTAAGTATATAGCATTTCATTCCGTCGTTCATATTATGAATAGGAGACTACCCTGAAATTGGTGCACCTAGAACCAGATCTCTTACCCCCTGATGGTTTGTAGCCTGATGGTAACCCTCCCACTTCTTTCCTTCCTTAGTAACAAGGAAGGTGGGTGTTAGTGGTTCATCATGGTCCAATGATGCTAGTGCTGCTACCCCCTATTCTGATTCACCGGGACAAATAGAAGGTTATACCTTGTTATATCCTTCTGGCTTTCAATACGTTACTAAAAGCCTGTCTAATACGTTAGTGACTCCTAGCTTTCAATATGCGTAGCCTTACTTAGGGGCGTGACAAGTACATAGGCTCCTTCCCCTCCCCTCTACCTGGAACTCGCAAAGTGCTTTCCTATGCCGAAAATGATTCATTCATTATATATGTAATTACGCTTTAGCATATCATGCATCCATGGGCATATGTCATTATGCAATCGAGATCTCGAACTAAATGACATATCTCAACCTAATTGGTTCATTTCGACCAGTGATTCCAGTCATTCATTATATACGTAATTACGTCATTCGAGATATGTCATTATGCATTCATTCATTATATATGTCATTACGCATCAAAACCTCCGCCTCAGGGGATTGGGGTGGGTGGGTAAATAGTGGTCGAGCCTGCTTGCGCATCCTCGTGGGGCCTAATTATTAGGGTGAGCCCGCCGAACTCTCGACTATAAGGACCCTTTAGGGGGCTCGACTGATAAGGATGCGTAAGCAGGCTCGACTGATAAGGATGCGTAAGCAGGCTCGACTGTTTTGGTTACTTATTTGAGAGGGGCAATAAGTAAACCCTAACCTTTAGGTGCTCGACCAAAAGGACCTTTAGGTGCTCGACTGTTAAGGCCGCCATCGAGAGGCCGCCATCACCCTTTAGGGGGCTCGACCATAAGCCCCCCCACCCAATAAGTAAATTGAAGAGGACCTTTAGGATGCGTAAGCACGCTCGACTAGTAAGGACCCTTTAGGGGGCTCGACCATTTTTTGACTTATTTGAGGGGCAAATAAGTAAATTGAAGAGGACCATTTTTTGACTTATTTGAGGGGCAAATAAGTAAATTGAAGAGGGAAATCTTGAAAAACCTCATGATTCTGATCTTGACTTTTCACCTGTTGTTTCTCTATCCAGACCAGCCATCCAAGCCAGTAATCCAAGCTATAAAGCCAGCCAGTCGTAAGCCATCTAAGCCACCAGCCTTAAGCCCTAAGCCATGATGATTGAACCAAGCGATGGCGGCCTGTTGTCGAGAGTTCGGCAGGCTCACCCTCAGAACCAAGCCTTCAGCCAGACCCCTTATCTTGCATGGATGGAATAACCTGAAATGCAGACCCCCTTATTTTGCATGGTCTATTTGGCTAAATAAAAAAGAGAGTTTGGGACTTGCATTTTCATTAAGCCAATCAGCTTATTTAATGCATATAGAGACTTCGTTATAAGATTCCCCATGGCACCAGGTGGGAGTGGGGGGCTAGAACAAAGGTTAGTAAGTAAGAGCAGTAAACAGCTGTTGGGAACATGGGGCTTTCGGTTAACTGTGGTCCGCTGTACCTAGTGGTTTATGGTCCCGTCCACTGCCGCCACCCCTCCCTGGAAAAGCAACAGGACACGGGGAATAATAGAGAGAAGATAGAACCGAATAGAGTATGACCACCATCGGGAATAGATAAAATAGAGCCAGACCACACGCCCGCCCCCAGGCAAGCCGGAGAATATAGAAAGAGAAGAGAAAGCACGCAAAAACCAGGAAGGACAGGGGGGAAGGAACGGAGCAGCGAGAAGGCAAGCAGGCAGGAGCCAGCTAGGAGGGAAGGATAAAATAAGAGGAAGTCGAGGCCGAGGCTGCAGGCACCCCCTCGTAATCAAGGGAAAGGGGGCTGCGAGAACACAGACAGGGGAAAGACGCAGGAGCTAGAGAAAGAAGCTGAACGAAGGATGGATAAACGAAAACAGGGAGGGATACAGATCGATGAAACGGGAATGGGGGATGGGTGAGGGAACAAAGGAAGGGAATCAGGAGAGGCAATGACAGATGGCCCGGAAGTGAGAGGCCAGAATAGGAAAGAGGTAGCGAGAACCAAGCCAAGAAGCAGGATGGGAACGAGAGGCCGGGCAGAAGAAAAGACAGAGAGAGATAACGCCGGAACTCTAGATGGTAGCAGAGAGAGAAGGGATTGGAGAGAAACTGATCGCTACCGTTTGCCCACATGATGAGGACGTAGAGGTTTGATCACACATTACGCTTTCAGTTACCAATCCTCCCATTACGCTTTCTGTTACCAATCCCACATATTCCGCCTTCAGTAACCACCCATCCCACGAAGTGGGGATTCCATGTGTGTTACCTGTAAACTTTCCCACGTGCCCTTTTAGTTTAGTTAGGTTAGTCAGTGAGTAAGTCAATTAGTGAAGCGGCAGTCCCAATAGTCCGTGATCAGTATGGTTTTCTATGTGACCAGTTATCAATACCACGTGCCCAGTTAGTGAGGTTACTGAGGTTAGTGAGTCAGTTAGTAAGGAGGGTCCCAATAGCACCAAGCCCTGTTGTTCAACGTTACCCTTTTCTATACCATGTGCCCAGGAAGGTGGTTTACATGTGTGTTACCAGTTAGACGTTAACAGGAGGTTATTCTAGCGTGAACAGTTTCTCATCCCCCATACAGGAGGTCACCGATTCACTTATTCGCCCAGGACATGACGAGAGAGGTGAAATTACACCCGCGTTTCTAACTGACGACGAGAGAGAGAACGAACCAACCCTTGAATGGAAGGCCCAGTTAAGAAAACCCCGCATTCCCTCCGCACGCAGTCTCGCATTCAGTCTGCCCGCATTCAGTACGCATTACCCATTCATTTTCACTTATACCCTTTCACTTGCCCTGCTTTATGTTACACGATTAGGGTTGTTCGATTATGACGCTACTCCATTGCATGAGAGAGAGAGAGGCCAACTAGTTTTGGATACCCAGCATGCGAGGTTTAGGTTACGATTCCCAATTACCTTTTGCCCATGAGCCTGGTGATCTTAGGTTACTCCATGCCAAGTTGTTGATACCCTGCTTTGAGGTTTTTACCCCCTTAACGCCCTACTCATTTTGCCATTTTCTCGGCGGTTTGAACATATTTCCATATAAAGAGTGGCCACTCTTTACCCACCCACCCCAATCCGGCGGTTTGAACATATTTACCTAGAAAGATTGGCCACTCTTTACCCACCCACCCCAATCCCCGGCGGCGGTTTTGGAATATTGAGCAACGCCCCCACCCAAAACCAAAAGGTAGGGCAATTGAAATGCATAATTACATATATAATTTATGACTGGAATAAATGGACTTTGAAATCAGTCCACCCTTCGTTTAAGAATGAAATAACCCAATATCTTATATATGTTGCGGTGGTTCATTAAGTTGGTCAGGCTCCTCGCAAGCCAGCTGAGGATGCGCAAGGCTCGGCCAAAACCAATAGGTCATAGTGTGATACCAATAATATCTGTAAGCAAGCGTGATTCCTGTGAATGCTGTCTGTAAGTCGGTGTAAAAGCTCTAGCTCTCTGGGAAGTCGGTGAACGCTGGCTGTTTGGGGCATAACTAATTAGGGTAGTTGAGGGAGTATCCATAGGTGGGTAAATAGAAGGGGTAGTGCGGCACTAACATGAAAGGCAAATGGGTATCTCCTAGCAATGCTGCTGTTGGTTCTAATTCATCAATCGGGGCAAGCTCGGCCGGAACAATAGCAAGCAATAGTGCCGTACCCACTACGCATTATTCCCTCAAGCAAGTGGTTGTGTTGAACGCCCGTAAAACAAGGCTATGACAGGCAGGAAGGATGTCAATTGGAGGTTTAGCACCTTTGTGCTTGCTGACTCTTCGCGCTTTACAAAAGAAATAGCCCGACGAATCAAAAGATTAATATACCTCTACCTTGACCTCACTTAACGCTACGGAAAACATTTGAATGATCCTACCTGGGCTGATCGGGCTGGGATACTCGCTTGGGCTTATAGGCTTTGCTACTCGACTCGGCTACCGGGATCGGATACCGGGCTGGACTGCTGGGCTCATGGCTGGGGACGCGATACTAGGCTTGACTTGGATTGCTTACTCGAATGGGCGGGAAACGAATTTGAACTCGATCTCTAACTCCCTTTGCTACTTTTTCATCTGCGTATGTAACCGGTAGATGTTCAACCGTGGGATCCACATCTGGATATGAATTTGTAGCAACTGATGGCTTGACATCTTAATATGTAACCGAGCGAGAGGAAGCGGGGACCGGAAGGTACGCCCAGCGGGGCTCTGACTCTCAATATGAAATATACTATGCAACGGTCTGTGGTACTGATGCTCTCTCTGCTCTCAAAGAAAGAGAAGCTAGGACAAGAAAGGATGCGGCGAGACTTCTACTTTTGCTACGGGGTCTAAACGAGGTCACCTGACTCATATGCTTGAACTTATGCTGAAACTACACCTGCTAATGGTTAGCTAGCTAAGGAGATGGAACTGGAATAGGGTGTGCTTCCTCTCCTACTGGAACAGCGGGTATTGGAACCGGGTCAACGGTCACTGGTGCTTTCATTCGGCCAACTACTCGATTTGGAATTGGATATAAAACTGAAATGACTGGATTTTGAACTCAATATAAATAAGGTTACTTAACTCTCGAAATGGAAGGAATGCTACTAGCTCTAGAGAAAGCCATCAAAGTCTGTACAGTAAAGCCCTATGACTAGAGTGAGAAAGCCATTCCTACTCCTAACTATAGAGACTTTAGCTTAGAAGAAGTAGGTCTCACCGCAACATCCGTTCATTGTACTCCCGAGCTATCGCTGTCTTCCAGAAGATTCAGTATGCCGCCCGGGTGATGGCTATGGAGTCAAACTCATAGGCGGCTGCTATTCGCCCTACACGACCAGGCACTTCGACGAGTGCTCTTCTCCGTATCTAGCAATGCCGCCCGCTGTCACTTCCATGCTATCTTGCATGTCCACGCGGCCACTCTCAGGCTCCTTTGGATTCCGAAACCGAACCCAACATTGACTAAAGCCTAGTGGTTGGCGCAACTCCATGAATGAGTAGAATGAGCAGATCATGAGCCCGCAATGGAGTAGATGGAAGATAAGATGGCTAGAGTTAAGGGGGGTTCTGCGGAGCCCTTAGAATTGGGAAAGGATATTCGGATATAGCATCAAATGAAGAGTTTTGGGCGAGTAGTTCGCCGGTTCAAGTTCAGTCGTACTACTGACTGGATTCATTGAGGATGCGAAAGCACGCTCGACCACCGGGAGAGGATTATTCTGCAGTCGCTTTTTGGTGCATTATTGAGGAGCATGCGGAATCTCCTTAGAATGCTGAGCACTAGTTTTTTCGGGAATAATGAGAAGCGGCTAACGAGAAGGACATCCCCAATTATATCAGTGACTACAGCCAATTTCCCAACATTCCTAATAAGGTGCTTTCTCCACCACGACGGCCCCTAGTAGCTTTGGTAAGTCATGTGACCGCCGTTAAAGTAGTTATAAATGTCCTCTTCTCCGGACCTAACTTCATCCATTTGATGAGAGAAATATTCTTCATTATCCCGAGTTATAGGTGCGGAACCACCAATTGGTCATGCTCACATATTAGCAACTTCCTGGTCATCCCTAAACTCCTACAACTCCATGACCACAACTACGGATCATTGAACCTTTGGTCCAGTGAAAAGCAGGAGCTGTGTTGGGCCGATTCACCGAACGATGAAAACATATTAGGAGTATTAGGGATATATATATATATGTATATAATACGAATTGCATTGGACACGCCCATTCATTTCTTCCTAAGTGACTCAGAACTCAGCTCCCCCTCTCTCCTCTGGTCGTGGAGTTCCGGTCACCCCACCCAAACGAAAAAAGGGAATGAAAACTGAAACCCCCCATCCCAGGCTCCAGCCCACCTTCTACGTCTCTTTCAAAAGTCCTAAATTATGTTGGTGAAAGATCAAAGCTAATTCCGCTGGTTGGTGAAGACCCTGTTTCCACTTCCACGCGTAGCCAACCTGAAAAGTAGGGAAGGGGTATACTCCTATATTGTCTAACTAGACTAAGCGAGATTGACTAATCTGAGAATCCTATGAACCGGCGACATTATAGCTTGTGACGGGCAGGGCGGGGGTGGTCCTTTCTTCGGTGCACATCCCTAAACCAAGCATAAATGTGTTTTTCCGTAGCAGTTGGGTCCTAGGGTGGATCCACCAGCCGTCCATCTATAAAACTCCCACCATTATTATGAGCAAGGAGTGGTCTCAGACCGGAAATAGATCTCGAGCAGATGCAGACCCCTTCCATCACTTTTTTAGGAAGGATTAGCCCCAGACGTGGATATTGGCTATAGTTGATAAGGAAGAAAGTGAAGGTGTTCGATCTTGTCGATCAATAGGTTCAGGTATCCAAGGTTCAAGAGCTGGTTCAGCATATAGGGTTCAATGAGCTTCCGGTAACTACTTTCAGGGTGTGAACCTATATCCGGTGAGCTATTGTTTGTTAGGGTTAGTGAGCCTAGGTTCAGCTTCGCTATCCAGCCCAGTGTTTGGTTAAAGCCTATTGCCAGCAGGCTACAGTGTGGTGTGTAAGCATAGTGAAAGTCAGTCTCTCCAGTAAGTACTTACTGGGTTAACCCCTCAATCAAAGGGTTAACCTATATCTGGTCACTTAATAGAGCCTATATATGGTCACTAAAGAGAAAAGGTGAAGGGTTGGCTGCCCGATAATACAGAAGATAGAGGATCGTTCTGAGGGGCTCTATTTATATAAAAGAATGCGCGCGATAAGGGCCAGTGTGGGAATCTACCTTAATCTATTTCCCAGTAGAAAATATCTATAGAAAGTATATCTAAGATATAGAAAGTATATCTAAGGCATTTCCTCTTGCTCAGGAGCGAGCTGGAGTAGTAAAGGGCTTCCTCAAAGACAACCCCTTGTAGGGATTTAAGACTCAATCATAGAGAAATACTAATAGAAAAAGACTATCCTTGGTTGCGTTTAGTCAGCTCCCAGTGAATAGGAAGGAAGATGGGGTACAAGCGAGCGTGAAACTGGGAGTGGAAGGGAAAGAGGCCTCCCCCATCAGCTGCCCCAGTGAGGTGTGAGGTGGGTTGTTGGCATTAGGCAGTATTTGATTCAAAGGTGTGGGAGTGTCAGGTTGACTGTGGTTAGGGTACAAGGCATTAGGTGCTTGACTTCTCATAGGCATTGGTTGTGTCAAAGCTTTCTTTAGTATGGGGATCCGGTTGTAGGCCCCTGATGGTCCTAATGGAGGTAGTTGTCCTAAACCAGAACCGGAAAGAATTGTTGCTCTACTGTTAAGGCCTCATTATATGCTAGTGGCAAGGAATATCGGGAGCTCTTCTTACAAACATAGAGGTCAAGGGATCTAAGGCTCCATAGTCAAGCATATTTATACCTGTAGTTGCTTCTACTGGTTCACTCACTCATTGAAACGAAGTGGTGAATCATATAATAAGAATATTACGAAATCTCGCTCCTGCAACAATGAAGTGGAAGTGGTGTTTCGTAAGTAAGTATATGACGGACTCCCGCTCTTTCTTAGAATGAGATGACGGGCATAATTACATAGATAATATATCTAATGAATGACTGGAAGAAACGAATGGAAGAAGTGAGCGAAATCGATCGATCGACAGACCATAATGACATATATAATATATGCTAAGTCTGCTAAGGCATAATTTGCTAAAGGTAATATGCAAGAATAGGAGGGAAACCTTCCTTCTTACCTTCCTTTATTCTAAGCAGAATGGATGAATACGGATATTCCAGCCTTTCTTCCCCCAGTTGATTTTTTTATTCTATTCCCTAATATGGGGGTTTGACTCTTGGCTTTATCCCATAGCCTTTCTGGCGCTGTCCCAGTGGTTATCTCTGTCTTTCAAAGCCTATCCTGCCAGGCTTTGGTTCGGGTTGGGGCCGTTCTTTTGCCAGCTCCAAAGGCCTAACGGCATGGGCTTTTCTCTCTAACCTGATCTGTAGTGGAAGAACTCAATACGGGTCTTGCTGTGGTTGAACTCAATACTTCGGGTCTTGCTCTAGTCGTATCTGTAGCGGTTTAACTCAATACAGTAGGTCTGACCTTAGTTAATGAAAAGTCTCCCATAGCCTTTCATAGTCTCTCTTACCCTATGCTGTACGGTTTCTCTCTAACCACTCAGTATTGGGGTTTGACTCTAGGGCTTTATCTCTTAACCACCCTAGCCTTTTTTGTTGGGTTGTAGGATCCTTTCCAGTCCAATCCGGTGCTGCTTCTAAGAAAGGGATCATTCCATTCATAGCAGTTCCAACTTTCCTTTCTAAGTGATTCCTGGTCTAGGGCTGAAGATATCCTAGTTCAGGTAGGTGGGTGAAAGAGTAAAGCAAAGGTCTGTTCCGTACAGGTAATCAATCCTGGCTGAATAGTTGGGAATGACTGTCCCATCCCTCCATGCAATCGTCCTAGCCTAGGGTTCTGGCAGTAAAAGAAAGAAGGGTAAGGCGCTAATCCATTCAATCCATCCGTTGGTTCTAAGGTCTGATAACTGTCCCTCCAAAGACCTAATGATCTAGGGCCTATCAAGATATAGTTCTAGCAGGTAAAGAGAGTAGGTAAATAAAGGTAAAGATGGTAATGCCTACGTGTCTGATTCCAGGCTTATAGGGTGGTAACTCCATGCTCCTAGGATTCCGATCTAAAGGTAAGGGATTATATCATAGTAGCGTATTCTACGGACTTCTATGCCTTCCTGGCTTTATAAGAGGTTGGGCAGTAGTTCCCCCCCCCACCCCATCATCTTATCTTATAAGTTCTGCTGGCTGTAATTCATGAATCCATAGGGCAGTTCCGATCCGGCGATCCTGATCGGTCTAAAGCAAGTAGAAAGAAGAAAGGTAAGTGGTAATCAGGGGCATTCTTTAAGTAAGTGTTATCGGAGCCCGTGAATGTGAAAAGTGCACAGGTAATGGAGCCAGCCGATCTAGAAGGGGTGGACGCCAGGTGGATCGCCGCATGCTCATAAGTGAAAGGGTTATGCCCCGTACCTCCTAATATTCATAAGACAAATATGAGAAAAGCGTCTCCTGGCAGTGTTGGCTGTTTGAATTAATCAATAATATCTGGGGGAGTAAATCCCGTCCCGGCCCTACATAAGTCCAGAGAATGCCTGGTTAAAGCAATAGGTTAAGCACTCCATCGTCCTAGGGTGAAGGCAGTAATCAAGTAAGTCTGAGGTTGCTGGATGATCCGGTCCTTATACCAGCTTATAAGAGAAGGTTGAATAGCAGTCCCTCCTAACTAAGTGCATTCCTGAAGTTCGTGATCTAGGGTGCGATAGCACGCTCGACTAAAAAGCCGCCATCGTGAGCTTGCCGAACTCTCGACTAAAGGCCGCCATCGCTACCGGGTCTAGGTCTTCAGGTGGTTAGATTGTTTGTCAACACTGAAGGTAAAGGGAAGGGTTGTTCATAGCTGTCCCTCCTAAGAGATTCCTAAAGGTGCGAAGCCGCTTGTCCCTCCGGGGGCAAGGAAAGTGTGAAGAATATCCGGGCAATGTCTGAAGCCCGTCCGGCTCTATCTATGTTTAAGTCCTTTCATCCGTCCGATCCAATGCTGTAAGTCTAATAAGTAAGGCAGACAGTAGTTAGTATATATAGGTGAGTGGTTAGTAGGCAGGCATGAAATGAAAGGCGGGTAGGGTGTTTTCACGGGGTATGGTCGAACGGGCGGGTATGATTGTTGATATGATTGAACGGGCGGGTATGATTGAACGGGGACATCTCTTCTCTCCTCTTATGGTGGGGACTTGGAATGGTAAGAGGAAGGAGTTAGGAGAATGGGTGCACCTCATCACTGGGGCTACATCACACACCTTTCTGACTGGCACTAGCTGACCAGCATGAAAGAACCAACCTGACTAGCGTGAATGGCTCAACCTAGCCCGTCTCCCCGGGTCTATCTAGGATAGATATGTACAAAATAGGTGGTTCCATGAGTTGGAATACAAATGTCGTAAGCATATCATGGTTCGTTGTAACTGTCTCCTCCTAGCATCTGAGTCTGAATAGAGAAAGCTCAAGATAGAACATTGTGTAGAGGAGTAGGAGGCGCTGTTGACTGTGTACTGTGTAGTCGCCTGGAGGAGGTGTCCCATCTCTAGAGTCTGGACGATCTCCTCTAATCGCTGGTCTGGGATCTAGATTGAGGATGTTGCTTAGATCTCTGTGAAGTATGGATGGACCTCTGGGTCCGCACTGATATGGAGTCTGGAGTTGGGTTGGTTGCAGTCTTTCTTTTGGTGCCCCAAGCAGATGGGAGTGTCGTAAATAATGAAGTGATTCTCTGGTGGAGGTTGGTCTTGGATGGGGCTGGAGGGTATGATACCAAAGTATAAGGGCCTCCTGCATGTATAAATCCAAGAATATCTGGTCGGGGTATTTGACGAACTGGAGAGAGTTCGGGGTTATCTGAATAGACAATGGAATTGCCATCGGATCTCGTAGTAGATGGGACAAAGGAATAGAAAGTGCTCCTCTGTCTCGACCTCATTAAGATGGCACATCTGGTAGATCCTATCAGATCGAGCAAGCTAGTGATTTGTCTCCAGTCGAAGTCGATGTGAACCCACTCTGAACTGATCCAGGGGGATATGAAGAGCCTGCATCCGATGGCGGAGTGTGTAGTAGGGTTGGATAATAAGACTGTCCCTCAATTCCATGAAGTGCTCAACGTAGAAAGCCATCTTCGGCCGTCAAACCCCCTGGGGGTTAATCCAAGTAACCCATACAAATCGCCTATCAATATCGTCTCGAATGATCCTGAATAGCTCCTGCCTGGGGTTAGGAAGTGGGCGGGTGCATCAAGAGAGTATCTGAATGGAGGGAGTCGGCCTATCCCAATGCCAATAGACTCCAAAATCTATAGAAAGATTGGCCATTTTACCTCTCCTATTGTCGAGAGTTCGACAGGCTCACCCGGCGGTTCTCTTTCCCTAGATAGATCCAGTGTCTCCAACCAAGTCAAATCAAAGGTCCCGGAGGGGCTTGCGCTTCTGAGGGCAAGGTGGCCTTAAATGAAAGAATTGATTAAGAACGCGCAGCCTTGCCCGGTGCGGACAAGCAATAAATTACCTTGCATTGAACATAAAGCGTAATTACATATATAATGAGATATATATTTGTATACGATATTCCCCGATTAGGGATCGATTATGAGTATGAGAGCCGTAATTACATATATAATATATGCATTCACGCTCTATCGATCGAATAATGAATTCGATAGCATTTGGATGGGCATATATGAAAAGAGAGCAATGAATGCATTCATTATATATGTGATTATGCATTCATTCGTTGCTCAATATTCCAAAACCTCCGCCCACGGTAAAAGGGCCAATCTCGTAGGGAGAAAGTCCTAAACCGCCGCGGGAAAAGTAAAGTGCCTTGGTTAGTTCAAACGACGCCCAAAGTACTTCTACGCGAGGTAGGTCTCCGGCGTTTGCTAATAGGATGCGTAGCTTGAAACCTTCGACCTTGAGTTACTTATTGGGTGGGGGGCCGAATCTGGTATGACACATATCTAATTCATGACCGGAAGAAATCCATTTTTTTATGAAAGAATCTGGCCATTTTCAGAATAAGAAAGAGGGCTCTTTTAGGGGAAAAAAGAGAAGTCAAACTGTTGCTCATTGGTATTGGAGCGCCCCCTTCCCCTGCGCTCGGTTTCACCTTATATAATAGTAATAGCGAAGGTTGTTTCGTTCGTTGAGGTCAGAGTGTGGAACCGAGCCGCCCCCCTTATATAATAGAGGAGCTTCCCTTATAAATACAGGTAACGTGATCACTGCCCTCATGCTACAGATAATATCCTTAGCAGGTCAGGTAATGTAGTCAGGCAGGCCCACATATAAGAAATCTATAGCAGGTCAGGTAATGTAGTCAGGCAGGCCCACATATAAGAAATCTATAGCAGGTCAGGTAATGTAGTCAGGCAGGCAACTTCTTTAGCAGGTCAGGTAATGTTTTAGCGGGTCAGGTAGTTAGGGATATTATAAGCTTTCTCCAATTCATGCCGGTAACTTGAATCAATATCCTTCCTGTCCTACATTGTCAAACTACGCACGACCCTGAGCCTAGACGCAGGACCTAAGCCCTTTTACCATTATTACCACCCCCGACCTTTAGCCCTTTCACCATTGCTTCCTTATCTTCAGCGATAACCATTCAATATATCCATCCGCTCAATATCCATCTACGGGCTTGTCAATTATGCTTATAATAGTTAAGGATACAAATTGGATAAGAAGGATACAACTTAGGTAAATAAGAAATTTAGGCAAATTAGGCATCTGTAAATAATAAAGATCCTTCAGGCTGGTAATTCAATAAATAGGTAAGTGTCATCAATCAATCTCCTGCCTGTCCTAAGCCCGATAACCATAGTTAGGGAGAGTGGTTAGTGCTCAGAGTAAGACCATATAAACTAAGAGAATATATAAGGCCTCTCCTCTGGCTTATACCATGCCATACATATCCTCCATGGCGGGGCATTCAACTGACTTTCCATCGTACTGTTAATATATAAACCCGCTAAGTTGGATCTTTCCTTTAGTGAAATCCGATTGATCGCATTGAGTGAGATCTTTACGTACTTTGATCCGGATATAGAGATCTTTACACGCTGCTTCGATCATAACGAGGTGAGCTTCTAACACTTAGCCAAGAATGAAGCACAGGATACAAAAGGTGTATCCCTGCTTTTGCCAGTAGATAAACAGGTTATTACATGGGATCTCGACCCGGAACTGTTGCTTTCTCTATCACTGGTGCTGGTTCTTCGGAATCAACAAGATCAACAGTTTCTGCTTCTAAACGGAAACATAAGTGCATCATCACAGGCGAATGACATCTACTTATCCACGCAGGCCAGCGAAAAGGGTTTCGGAGAGCACCAAAATGAGGAGCCCGCTACTTAGATCATTTATTGATTGCTAGCGGTTTCTTCTCTTGACCCGGAACTAGCCACCACAGATACATTTGATCGAGATGGAGTTTACCCGGTCCCAACGTTAGGGGCAAAGGTAGGAGCACAGCCAGGGGCGGGTGAAGCACTTTATTCAGTTTTACCCATTAGCTAGGGAAAGGAGCCCATTTTTCTCCTATCCCATCGTATAAAACCATCGCTACCACTATAAAACAATAACTACCTACCACATGAATTCCACGTTTACCAGGTAAGGAGGGAGGGTTAATAAGCTTGACGGGATGATTAGCCAAGAGAACCATAAGTGGTTTGCCCGGTTCCTAACGAAATTGTTTACTAACCAGCATCTGCGAAGCGCATAGAGCCTTGTCCATTGCCCGTAGCCCGTAGCATCGGTGGAGAGAAAATATCCACTGATACCTTCATGTTTAAGAGCCATAGAGTAGTTAAGTAGCTCTGGTCTAGGCAATGGCTTGGGTCCCTCCCCTGACAGACATACCTATAACCGCCAAAAGCAAAGGCAGGCACGGAGAAATATACAGTCCCTTTAAATGATCCAGCGAAGGCAGAGGTGATAGGGGCAGTCCCGCCCCGGCTCCCCTAAAAGACTTTCTTATGCCTCCTTATGTAAGTAATTAGTTGGCCTTCCCTCACTAAGCTCAGTGGTGTACATAGGGCCCGGATAATAATGGCATATCATTCGCTTCGAGAATAGTGTCCCATATTGAGCCTCGAACCAATCCCATTCCGATCCGTTCATTCGACGATCCTTTCCTTTGAACCTGCTTACTTGATGTCCCGGATTTGCGAGAGGAGGTTCATCGGGTGCTTTAAGTATATAGATGAGTGCCCTTCAGTGTCGACCAAGCACACTCCGGTCCGGTCCAGTATTGACCAACCCAAGAAGGAGCACCGTCGAACGGAACTCTAACCACCCAGACCAGAGATTCCGAGAAGCAAGCCCAAAGCCCTTCATTTCACAACCATTCAGTCGGAGTAAGATGCCAAAGATCCCTAATTGGATAATGAGCCCTTTATTATGACACGTCACTAACTATGAGATAAAGGCCTAGAGACGACCAACCATGCTTTAGGCTATTGTACCTGAAGCATATTATTTCTTTGTTTTATAGTGCGTGCGTAATCAAGGTATCCACCCAAACCCTTTCAGTGATTAGATCGGGGACCTGAAGAAAGAGAGTACGATAGGGTGCTAGTTTCCACACATTCCAAAGGGTGTAGGCACCTCTGTCCGCTATTAATCGATCAATCTCGAACGGGCCCTTCACTTCGCCCAATAGAGAAGGCAGGAGCATAAGCATAGGTAGCAAAGACAAGGGCATAGGTGGGAAGCCCAGTAGAACAGAGAGCCAGTGACAGAATAAGAGGCACCGAAGCAAGCAGAGGCACCACCAGTGGCTAAGGTAGCAGAAGCAACAGTTGCATATTCTATTATTGACCGAGTTTAAGCGGCAGAAGCGCCCACCCTCCGGAGCAGCCTAGCCATATCGAGATCCAGAAGCAGAGCCAGCAGCATATGTGGATCCAGCACCAATAGTGGATCCAGTAGCATAGAAGACAGGAGCAGATCCTACAGAGGCAAGAGAAGCAAAGGTAGAGGAAAAGGTCCTATTAGGTCTTGGACGGGGTCCGCAAGGCACTATAATTAAGAACCCTCCAAAGCCGCAAGGAAAGGAGGTGACTGCTAATGGTACCTACTACTAAGATTCATGAGGTTAATTGTTTTGGTGGGGCTACAAACAGTAGGGTAGTTGTATTCTGATGGTAAAGGGAGGGACTAACATGAAAGGGACTGGATCTCCTAGCAGCAATGGCGTGCCAAATGGCTGGGCATCTCCTAGCAATGGTTACTGGGCGCATCAATCCATTCATCTCCTGGCATAATGGTACCTACAATTGATGAGGTAAGTGTTGGGCGGGGTGAACTGGGTATAGTTATGCTTCAACCGGGTGGTAAATAGGCTCTGTTGCCTTTCCAACCTTTGCCTTTACCGCGGGGTCTGAAACTCTATTTTGAACCGAATTCAGGCTGCCTTTCCCACCTCTGCTCTTGCCTCTGCCTTCGCTAGTAGATCTGTGCCTAGAGGATTTGCGTATGGCTATAAAAATGGAAAGGATTACTATCGAGGTAGTGATGGAGAAGCTGGGACATAGTGCCCCGGCACTAGTGATGCTTCTACTTGGTCGCCTGTATCTTCAACGGGTTATGCTACATTGGTATCATTTGCGCCTTCTAGCTCTGCTCTTGGTGGTGCTTTTCCAACTGGCTTATATACTTATACATATGCGCCATGAACCCCCCCGCAACGTAGGTCCCATATAAAGCCAAATGGCTACTCAGATCGTTCCCAAGCACAACTACCTCATTATAAAGGTCCTATTTTACATCTTTATTGGAAGGAGCTCATTAGGGTCAGTGCGGTAAGGTTTTTATAGTAGAATATATACCTTGAAACATAAACAAATTGGTAGGTGGATAAAAGTACATGTACTAAACCAAATATCACTATGTATACATCCATGCTGGTCGTTCGAATCCTATGGTTATTGAAGTGCAACGATATATAAAGCGATAGGAAGAACCTGGTGTTTTTGAAGGAGATCCAGAGCCTGATGATCGTGATGATAATCGTGATGACGATGTACGTGATCGAGATAGGGATTGTCAAGAGCGAGACCCGGCATAAGTTTCTTCTGTAAGCTCCAGTAGCAGTACCAACGACACCAGTAGCCAGTGAGCCAGACAAACCGGAAAGTAGCAAGCCAGCTACCAGCCAACCAAAGCCAGCTAGGCAAGCAGCATACCTTCCATCTCGAGACCCAGATCCAGAGCCAGACCCATAGCCAGCAGGACCAGCTTAAGAAGCAGAGATAGAGACAGAAGTAGCTACTAGAGCACGAGCAAAGGTAGCGGGGGGAAAGGCATCGTAAGCTTAAATAGCAGAGCCTATTTCATTTCCAGTACCAGGTCCAGATGAGGAAGTAAATCCGGCAGCACCACCGCCTATTGAACCAGCAGCAGTAGGGGTCACAACTGTAGCTTCTCCAGTTCCTGGTCCAGCAGTAGCACCACCACTAGCAGCCATTGATGTATATAAAGCAGAAGTATACTTTGCACCTGCCCTCGCACCTGCATCAGCACCATCACCAGTAGAACCATCGGTGGAACCCTCAGTAGAGCAAGCAGCAACAGCGGTAGGGCCAGAGGTAGAGGCAGCTAGAGCAGCAGAGACAAAGGTAGCGTCGATGGACGCAGATCGAGATCGGGATGAAGAGCCGGGTGTTCGGAGGGGATATTATTATGTTCCGGATCGAAAGGAAGAGCCTAAGTTTAGTGATCGGAAGAAAGAGTCGGATGCTTGAGCTGAAGAGCCTGATGCGAGTCTGATGCTCGTAAGCGAGATGAAGATTCTGATGCTCGTGGTAGAGAGCCAGATTCGGATGTTCATTATAAAGATTGAGATTATCGAAAGGAAGAGTCGGATGATGTTCCATCCATATGCTCCGGATGTTCCAGATCGAGATCCAGGCCTTCGTAAGCGAGCCAAAGATCCGGATAAAGAGAAAGATCCAGTACCAGGATAAGATCCATCCATTGAAGCAGCACGAGTAGCAGTGAAAGGTCCAGCAGCATTCTGACCAGTTGGAGATCGAGACCCCGTAACATACATATACGGTAGCATATCCAGCAGCAGAAGAAGCAGTTCGAGATCGATAACTAGCATCAGTCTTTGATCCAGTTGAAGTACCTGTGGAAGCGTCCGTTTAAGCACCACCACTAGCAGCTAAAGGAGCTAAGCTACCAGTTCCAAGTCCAACAGCAACAAAATGATATTCTTATTTTCATAAAGCAGTACGTATAACACCATTAGCAGCAGAGAAAGCATCTAAGCTATCAGTAGCAGAGGAAGTGCAACAATCTCCACGGGTGTAGGTTCTAGGTCAAAGACTCGGTCAATTCGCTATACCTTTACTTCCGCTGGTGAAACTCCTTGCCCTCAGAAGCGCAAGCCCCTCCGGGACCTTACATTGGCTCTCTATCTGGCTCCGATGTTTACTATTGAACTCAATCTGGATCCCAAACTGGTCCATAAACACTTTCTTTTGCCCCGCTAGCTCACGAGCAAGCAATCTCTACCGCCAAGCTGTCCTTGTAAGATCTATTTCTATTTCTTTTTGAGCTTGGATGTATGGTTCAGTAAATCAGTAAGTAGAGGTAGGTAAGCTTGCTTGGTTCGGTTTAGACCGCTTCTCCCCGGGACAATGTTCTGATTCCGCATGACACTAGGTACGAGGGCTATATCCTTTTCCAAGAACTACTATTGAGACTTGCCTTTATAGAGTCGGATTCAAACTAGTAAGATACCTCACTCACTATCGTTTGTTGAAGGGTAATACTTCTCACTTGTTAAGGGTACTACTTCTCACTGCGTTTTACTTCTTCGTTCGGGGCGGCACCGTTTATGCCTTTCTCCGTGCGGTACTGAAGGGCTCCCTCACTATGGTTCGGCCACTTCTCCGGTTCATTGAAGACCTCATCTCGTAGGTTGAACCAGGTCTAAGTATAGCTAATAAATGTTGTACGTGTTACTCTGGAAGCAGCCACAAAAATGGTAGTATCTATCAGAAAGGTTTGTATACTTAGTGAATTCTTGTAGTACGGGTATCTTTGTAGCGGCAACCAAGAATGTACGCTCTTGATTCTGAGCCGGCAACCAATCTATCTCATGTATTCTCTCACTTCGTTTGGGAACTATCACAATGAATGAACGGGAATAGAATGTGTGCTACAGAATGGAATGAGAATGGCATGTGTGCTGCAGAATAGAGGGAATTGACGGGAAATGTGTGCTACAGACTAGGTTAGGGGCCCAGCTACCTTTAAGTCAATTCTTTGAAAGGGTGTTGGTCCAGCTCATGAACTGCTTCACCGTTCACGTCATCTTGCGCATCACGGCATATTAACGTGAGGCATGATTGGTCACATCTAAAACCTATTCCTGAGCATAAAAGAGTCAATTCTTTTCAGATAGAAGAGGTAAATAAATGAACACGGACTAAGGAAGGAGGATCATATCTAGTGAAATAAGGAGGATACTCTAAGGAAGGATAGTTACCGAAGGAAGGGTTGTACCAGGAAAGCTGTTGTACCAGGAAATATGACTTGCCTTATGACTTGCTATATCAAATGGCAGGAAGGCGCAGCCGCACCTCCATTCTATGAGTTGATACACTTTAGGGGCCTTAATGGATAGTGCCTATAGGAGATGCCTATAGGAGATGCCTATAGGAGGTGCCTTTAGTATGTGCCTATCACATCCTCTAGCTGGTACGTTCATCCGTCTCTCCCTTCTGCGACCTCGTCCTGATATACACTTTTTAGTTCATGGCAACTACTAAGCATCAAGGATAGTACACTCGACTGTCAAGGCCGCCATCGCCGCCATCGATTTCTCGCTCATCCATCATATGGGTGAGGGACATTGGGCTACACTTACTTATTTCTTTCCTTGGCCGGCAGGCGGCCCTCCTACGTCGGGAGAGCGACTTCGTACGTCAAGGAAGAGCCATGAAAAGACTTTCCAGGCCAAGCCAAGGTCCGGAGGGCTTGCGCTTCTGAGGGCAAGGAAATAAGTAAAGTGAAGTCTTCGTTATAGCCTATTTTCTTCCCTCAAATTTGAAGAGTCATGTTTTCAAATTATATCTATATACGAGATTCTGGTACGATCCATTATGAGAGCGGAGATACCAGTAGATGCTAAAGCGTTATTACATATATAATAGCAGTCATTACGCTTTAGCAGACAATGCTGCTATGGGCATATGTCATTATGCATTTCTTCCAGTCATGAATTATATATGTCATTATGCCTTAGCAGATAATGCTGCTATGGGCATATGTCATTATGCATATCTTTCACACCCCTTACTGGAAGGATGAAGAACTTGAAGTCTGAAGTCTGAATATTGAATTGAGTTGGTGGAGCTAAAGAAACACACACCCTTGGTGCAGATTCTTGAGAATCGGCCTGTCAATGATTTGATTATGAAAATTTGATTGATCTCGTGAACAGACAAAGAAACTTCAGATATATATAGGAGATTATTGAAAGGATTACCTCACCATATGAATAGTGAGTGACCCCTAAATAATATAGGGCCCTAAGTTGACATGATTTGAAAAAGAAAGAAACACCCTCTTCAATTTACTTATTGGGTGCCCCTCTCAAATAAGTAACTAAAAGGCGGTGGTCGAGCACCTAAAGGTGATGGCGGCCTTAACAGTCGAGCCTGCTTGCGCATCCTTATATTGAGAGCCCTGC
>Ga0139314_100034_pt1 | contig 20221 bp, 12 predicted proteins | sample In2P11_FD_99376 | JGI IMG/M metagenome (GOLD analysis project Ga0139314, IMG submission 99376)
CCAAAGCAATGTTTCAAAGGTTAATATTAAAACTGTAGATGAATTTGTATCTGGTACTTTTGTAGGAAGTAATGGTCAGAACTTAACATACAAACTTAAATCTACAAAATCAAGTAAACCAGAGCCACTAGTTGTATGGCTACATGGTGGTGGAGAAGTAGGAACAGATGGATTAAAACACTTAACTGAGAATAGAGGAGCTACAACTTGGACTGAGTCTGGAAAAGAAACATCAGTACTTAGTGTACAATTCCCTAAAAATTATGGATGGGCAATATATAATAATCCTACAGAATTAAAACAAATGCAAGATTATTTTACTGCTTATAATGAATTAATACAGAAATTAATCTCAGAAGGAAAAGTAGATAAAAATCGCGTTTATGTAGTAGGAGCCTCAAGTGGTGGAGGCGGAGTATTTAGATTTATGATGCAATATCCAGATCTTTTTGCAGGTGCTATATCAATAGCAGCAAAAGATACTATAGGAGATTACAAAGCTGAGGAAGCTGCTGCTGTAGCAGACTTTAAAGAAAAATTAAAAGGAATAAAAGATATTCCAATATGGATAGTACATGCAGATGGAGATCCAATTTGTGATAGTAGAACAAGTAAATATGCATATAAAGCTTTAACAGAATTAGGTAGTACAAAAGCTAAAGAAACAATATATAGTAATGAATATATGGATGCACACAAATTCTACGGAGCTTTAAAACATTGGTCATGGGTACCAGTATTTAATAATGATCAAGGTATGATTGATTGGCTTTTTGAGCAAACAAAAGCAGTTGATGATAGTAAATCCAATAACCCAATAGTTAATAAAGATGGTGTTAATAAGATAGTAGTAAAAGATGTTGATTTAACTAAAGGAGCTAAAGTTGAAATTGAAGATGTACAATCAGTTAAAGTTGGAAAAGGATCTTTTGAAATAGTAGCGGGAAATACTACAATAAAACTTCCTTTCTCAGCTATTGATGATAGCTTATTGGTTGAAGGTTCAAAAATAGTTTTTGAACTTAATGTTGAAGAAAATAGTGATGTTGTCAAAAACTTAAAAGGAAATAAAAAAGTTTACAATTTCAATCTATATGTAGTAAATGGAGATAATAAAACTCTTATTCATAAATTTGATAATGGTGAAGCAGAGATTACAATAACTCTTACTGATGAGGAATTAAGCAAATTTAATAAAGATAAGATAACAGTATTCTATTATAATGAAGAAACTAAAAGTTTTGAAAGTTTAAAAACATCATTAGATGGAAATAATGTAACTTTTAAGACTCCTCATTTCTCAAAATATGTAATAGGGGAAGCTACTAATGATTCTAAGACTGGTTTAACATTGCCTCAAACAGGATCAATGGTAGGAATGAATTCTTTACTTGGAATTTCTATAATACTTATTGCATTAGGTTTTGTATTAGTGAAAAAAAGAGCAAAAGTATAAAAATGATTTATAAAGGAAATGGCTGGATGCATAAGAAATGCCCCAGTCATTTTTTTATTTTGATTAATATAAAAAAGAAAAATTAAACACAAGTACAATAAATATAAACACTTAAAAATCACTGTTTAAATAGTCAAACACTACTTGGTGAAATTTAAACACTAATTAAAATGGTGTTAAATAATCAAACACTAAATAATATTTATATTTGAAAACGTTAATTATAGGTGGTTTTAGTGTTTTGGCACGAGTCTTGCTAATATAAAGAGTATAAAAACAAAAGGATTTAAAAATACGGAGGTAATAAAATGAGTGAGTTAGAACAGGTAATAATGAATATAATAATAAACTCAGGAGATGCTAAGGGATATTCCTATGAAGCTCTAAACGCAGTAAATGAAGGAAATTATGAAGAGGCAGACCAATTAATCGAAAAAGCAAACGAAGCATTAGAAGTAGCACACAATGCTCAAACAGATTTATTACAAAAAGAAGCAGCAGGAGAAAAAACAGAAGTGTCAGTACTGTTCGTACATGCACAAGACCACTTAATGACAACAATAACAGAAAAAAATCTTATAGAACAAATTATGGAACTAAGAAAAATAGTTAATAAACTAGTTAAATAGTTAAGTATAGATATTTAAGGAGGAAAAAAAGATGATAAAGATCAGATTATTTTGTGCAGCAGGAATGTCAACAAGTGTATTAGTAGCAAAAATGCAAGAGGCAGCTAAAGCTAAGGGAGTAGAAGCTGATATAGAAGCTTTTCCAGAATCAACTATGGGTAAGAAATTAGAAGAAGGAATAGATGTAGCTTTACTTGGACCACAAGTTAGATATAAATTACCAGCAGCCAAAAAGCTTTGCTCTGCAAAAGGAGTTCCAGTAGATGTAATCAACTCAGTTGATTATGGAATGATGAAAGGTGATAAAGTTTTAGATTTTGCTTTAAAATTATTAGGAAAATAATCAATAAGGTATTAAGTTCTGCTATAAATATTAGAACTATTTATAGCAGAAAATATATAAATAAAAAACTAGGAGGACTTATTTTATGTCAGAAACACGTAGTGAAAAGTTGATAAACATAGTAATGAAGTTTGTTGAACTTAAAGGAATAGTAGCACTAAAGGATGGAATCATTTACACATTACCAATGTCATTAATTGGGTCAATATTTTTATTACTTGCTCAAATTCCATATCAACCATTTAATGATTGGATGGCAGGAATATTTGGAGCAGGATGGACAGAACCATTATTCCAAGTTTATAACTCAACAATGTCAATTATGGCTGTAGTAGCTGTAATCGGTATAGCTTACATGTATGCTAAAAATGAAGGTCATGAACCTTTAGGAGCAGGAATTATAGCATTTGCAGTATTTTTAATAACTTTAAATCAATATACAACATCTACAACAGGAGAAGTTGTATCAGGAGTTATACCAAGAACATGGCTTGGTGGACAAGGTATGGTAGCTTCAATAATAATAGGATTACTAGTTGGAGCAATTTATTCTTGGTTCTTAACTAAAAAAATTACTATAAAGATGCCAGCTGGAGTACCACAAGGGGTATCAAACCAATTCTCAGCACTTATACCTGGACTTGTTATAATAACAGGAACAATGTTTATATTTATGTTCTTTAAATATGCATTAGGTACAACAATGATAGACTTTATATTTAAAGTATTACAAACACCATTACAAGGATTTACAGATTCTTTAATAGGATTAATTATAACAACTGCACTAGTACCATTCTTCTGGTGGTTTGGTGTTCATGGAAACAATATAGTTAACGGTGTTATGCAAGGAATGCAAATTGCAAACAGACTTGAAAACCAAGCAATTATAGATGCAGGTAAAAAACTTACATTAGAAAATGGTGGACACATAGTTACAGACCAATTTATGGCTAGCTTTGTAACAGTTGGAGGATCAGGATTAACTTTAGGTCTTGCAATACTAATGATTTGGTTCTCTAAATCTGACCAAAACAAAGCATTAGGAGGATTATCAATAGGGCCTGGAATATTCAACATAAATGAACCAATAATATTTGGTTTCCCAATGGTTATGAACCCATTAATGTTCTTACCATTCGTATTAGCACCAACAATTTCAGCAGTAGTAGCATATTTTGCTATGAGAGTAGGATTAGTTCCGCTATTTACAGGTGTAACTGTTCCTTGGACTACACCACCAGTAATCGGAGGATTAATAATGGGTGGATGGAGAATGGCTTTACTTCAAGTAGTATGTATAACTATATCCGTATTAGTATACTTCCCATTCTTCAAGAAAGTGGATGCTATGAACCTTAAGAGTGAACAAGAAGCTCAAGCTTAAGATTATAAATTAATAAAAATAACAATAAAGACTTTAATTAAAGTCTTTATTGTTATTTAAGGAAATATATTTGATTTTCAGAAATAGATAATTTATGGAGTTAAGGTTGTGGTATATTTTTAGTGTATGAATTAGATTTACTAAGGAGAGCAGTATTAGATGAATAAAAAAATTAATAGGATTATCATGGTGGCTATAGCTATGATTATAACTGCCATAGGGGCAAGCTTAGGAATAAAGATAGCAATAGGAGTAGGTGCATGGGATGCATTGAGTCAAAGTATATCAATGGTATTAGGCTTAAAAGTAGGAACTTTTTCTATGATTCTTAATATTAGTTGTGTTTTAGTGCAAATTTTTCTTTTAAAAGATGGATTTAGATTTAATCACTTGGCTCAGATAGGTGTTTCAATATTATTAGGAACTGTTGTTAATTTTATGATATACACAGTTTTATCAGAAATTATAATTGATAATTATTTTATAAGTATAAGTTTGTTTATTTTATCTGTAGTAATGTGTGCTTTGGGTATAGCTATGATTACTGCGATTAATCTTATTAGTTTTCCACTAGAATCATGTTGTATGGTTTTAGCAAAAAAGATTAATAAAAACTTTGGTTCGATAAGACAAGGTGTAGATATAATAGCAATTATAATATCTTTAATAATTACATTTATCTTCAAAAATTCTATGACGGTAAGAGAAGGTACTATAATAGCAATGTTGATTTTTGGACCTATGTTAGATCTTTTTGTGAAGCTTATGAGTCCAAGCTTAAGAAAATTATCTTTAATTAGAGAATAGTGTTTAGTTTCACGCTATTCTCTTTGTTATTAAACTATACTGATTTTCAAAATTAGAAAAATAATTGACAAATTAGTTTAAGAATTTTATAATTAGTTAGAAGTCTAACAATTTGAGGTAAAGTAGTGGATAAAGAAATCTACATAGGGAAAAAGATTAATATCTTATCACATGGAGTTCATAGAAAAATAGCTAAAGAAGCATCTAAATATGGTTTGACTGGGGTTCAAGCAAGGATACTTGGATTTTTGAATCGTGAAGCAAAGATAAGATCAATATTTCAAAAGGATATAGAAGAAGAGTTAGATACTAGACGATCTTCTGTAACTAGCGTTCTTCAACTTATGGAGAAGAATGGGTATATAGAAAGAGTAAGTGTATGTGAGGATGCAAGGCTTAAGAAGATAATCCTTACAGATAAAGGAACTGAGATTCAAGGCAAGGTTTATAGTTATATTCTTGAGTTTGAAAAATCATTAAGAGATGAATTGAGTAATGAAGAATTAGAAATACTAACTGAATTAATAGATAGATTAATGAAAAAAATTGCTGATTAGGCAATTTTTTTTAAGTGATTAGTTAGAAGTCTAACAAAGATGAGGAGGTAAGTTATGGTAAAAAAAATAGCAAGTTATATTGGAGAGTTTAAAAAAGATACAATTATGACTCCAATATATATAGGATTAGAAGTGGCAATGGAGGTTATAATTCCATTCCTTATGGCATGGATAATCGACAATGGGGTAGGGAAAGGTGATGTGAAGTATGTAACAATGGTAGGGATTGGAATGCTTATAGCATCATTTTTATCACTTACATTTGGAATTGTTGCTGGTAAGACTGGAGCTAGTGCGTCATCTGGTTTTGCAAGAAACTTAAGAAAAGGAATGTTTTATAATATACAGGACTTTTCTTTCTCAAATATAGATAAATACTCAACAGCAGGGCTTATCACTAGATTAACTACTGATGTTACAAACGTTCAAAATGCATTTCAAATGATAATAAGAATGTTTTCAAGAGCACCTCTTATGTTAATCTCTGCTATGCTCATGTGTTTTTATATTAATTGGAAACTAGCGCTTATATTTTTAGGAGCAATAATTTTTTTATCTATAGTATTATATGCTATCATTATGAAAGCACATCCAAACTTTGTAAAAGTATTTAAAAGATATGATGATTTAAATGCTAGTGTTCAAGAAAATCTAACAGGTATTCGTGCTGTTAAAGCATATGTAAGAGAGGATCATGAAATAGATAAGTTCTATAAAGAATCAAAAACTCTTTATGATTACTTTATGAGAGCAGAAAAATTGGTTATTCTTAATGGACCTATTATGCAGTTTACAGTTTATACTTGTATATTGCTTTTGTCTTGGCTTGGAGCTAAAATGATAGTTTCAAACACTATGACAACAGGTGAATTAATGAGTTTATTCACCTATACAGCAAATATAATGATGAGCCTTATGATGATGTCTTTTGTATTTGTTATGGTTATTATAGCTAGACCATCTGCTGAAAGAATTGTAGAAGTTCTAGATGAAAAAAGTGATTTAACTAATGGAGAAAATCCAATATATGAAGTTAAAGATGGATCTATAGAATTTAAAGGTGCAAGTTTTTATTATAAAACTAATAAAAATAACTTAGTATTAGACAATATAAGCTTAAAGATAAACTCTGGAGAAACAATAGGAATTATAGGTGGAACAGGAAGTTCTAAATCTAGTTTAGTTCAACTTATACCAAGACTATATGACGTTACAGATGGTTCAGTAGAAGTGGGTGGAATTGATGTTAGAGAGTACGATATAGAAACACTTAGAAACGAAGTATCCATGGTGCTTCAAAAAAATGTGCTATTCTCAGGAACTATAAAAGAAAACTTAAGATGGGGAAATAAAGATGCAACAGACGAAGAAATAATAGAGGCATGTAAACAGGCTCAAGCATCTGAATTTATAGAAACCTTTACTGATAAATATGATATCTTCATAGAGCAAGGTGGAACTAATGTATCTGGTGGGCAAAGACAGAGACTTTGTATAGCAAGAGCACTTCTCAAAAAGCCTAAAATACTAATTTTAGATGATTCAACTAGTGCGGTTGATACTAAAACAGATGCTCTTATAAGGAAAGCCTTTATAGAAACAATACCTAATACAACTAAGATTATTATTGCTCAACGTATTTCTTCAGTTCAAGATGCTGACAAGATTATAGTATTAAATGATGGGCTTATAGATGGATTTGGAACTCATGAAGAATTATTAGAAAGTAATAATATATACAAAGAGGTGTATGAATCTCAAGTTAAAGGAGCTGATAAAGATGAATAAAGACAAGAATTTTAAAGGTAATGTAAGCTCTTTAAAAACATTAAAAAGATTAATAAACTATGTAGTTAAGGAATATAAGTTTCTTTTTTTCATTGTTACTATAGCCATAATAATAAGCTCTATAGCCAATGTTATAGGTACCATGTTCCTTAGAAGCTTAATTGATGATTATATAGCACCTCTTATGAATAAATCAAATATAGATTTTGCACCACTACTTAAAGTAGTATTAACTATGGCTGTTATTTATTATGTAGGAGTTTTGTGTACTTATATATACAACCGTATAATGATTGTAATTTCTCAAGGCTCACTAAAGAGAATAAGAGATGATATGTTTTCACATATGGAAAAGCTACCTATAAGTTTTTTTGACAGAAACTCTCATGGAGATTTAATGAGTTTATATACTAATGATACAGATACTTTAAGGCAGATGATAAGTCAAGGGATTCCACAGCTTCTAGCAGCTATAATAACAGCTGTAAGCATATTTTTTTCTATGATTTTTTTAAGTATTCCTCTTACGATTGTTCAGATAATAGCTATAGCTACTATGTCATATGTCACTAAATTAATTGGTGGGAAAAGTAGAAAGTACTTTGGATTTCAACAAAAAGATTTAGGTAAAGTAAATGGTTATATAGAAGAAATGATGGAAGGTCAAAAGGTAGTAAAGGTCTTTGGTTATGAGCAAGAAGCCAAGGCTAACTTTGACAAAATAAATGATGCTTTACGTGATAGCGCTAATAATGCAAATAAGTTTGCCAATATACTAATGCCTATAATAGGTAATATTGGGTATATAACTTACGTTGTAATGGCTATATTAGGAGCAACTTTAGCAATAAACTCTTTTGCTGGCTTTACTATAGGAGGACTTGCAGCTTTCCTTCAACTAACAAGAGCATTTAGTCAAACAACAGGACAGATGTCACAACAGTTTAACTTTGTAGTTATGGCTTTAGCAGGAGCTGAACGTATATTTGATTTTATAGATGAAAAACATGAAGAAGATGAGGGGTATGTAACGCTTATTAATGTTAATGAAGATGAGCAAGGAACATTAACTGAAACTAATAAGCGAACTGGTATATGGGCATGGAAACATCCTCATGAAGATGGATCAGTTACCTATACTAAACTTTTAGGAGAAGTAGTATTTGATGACGTTGATTTTGGGTATACAGATGAAAAATTAATATTAAAAAATATAAATCTTTATGCAAAACCTGGCCAAAAAATAGCCTTTGTTGGAGCTACAGGTGCTGGTAAAACTACTATAACCAATTTGATTAATAGATTCTATGATATACAAGATGGGAAAATAAGATACGACCATATAAACATCAACAAGATAAAAAAGGATGACTTAAGAAGATCACTTGGTATGGTACTTCAAGATCCTCATTTATTTACAGGAACTATAGCGGATAATATTAGATATGGTAAATTAGACGCTACAAATGATGAAGTAATAGCAGCTGCAAAACTTGCAAATGCAGATACTTTCATAAGACATTTACCACAAGGTTATGATACATTTATTACTGGTGATGGAGGAAGTTTATCTCAAGGGCAGAGACAACTATTAACAATAGCAAGAGCTGCTATAGCTGATCCACCAGTATTAATACTAGATGAAGCCACTTCAAGTATAGATACAAGAACAGAGAAAATCGTACAAGAAGGAATGGATAAACTTATGAAAGGTAGAACTGTATTTGTAATTGCACACAGACTTTCTACAGTTAAGAATTCAGATGTTATTATGGTTTTAGATCAAGGAAAGATAATTGAAAGAGGAAGTCATGATGACTTAATTAACCAAAAAGGAAGATATTATCAGCTTTATACAGGAGCTTTTGAACTTTCTTAAAATTATATATATTAAATTAAATAGCTGATATTAGGAGCTTGAGGCTCTTAGTATCAGCTATTTTCACTATGAAAATTAAATTATTTTATAATGACTATAAAGCCTAAACACTCAAGAATAATATTCAAACACTAAGGAAAAAGTCACAAACACTACATTGATTTATTAAATAGGAAGTTGATTAATGGCTGTTTTAGTGTTTTGGTATGATATTTGCTGGATTATATTAACAGATATACGTAAAGTTAATTAAAAGTCTAACGAAATATTAATTGTAAATAATTGTAAGTGAAATCTGAATTTAAGGTCAAAGGGGGAAGGTATAATGATATTTGAGAAAATAAGTGATATTCCAATTAGTATTAACAGCTATGGAGTAACTAAAACTCAATACTACTTCAATAAAGAATTGAAACTAATCTTTATATTAAAGGGGAAGATCAATGTTACAACTAACAATAATTCATATAATCTTTCAGAAGGGACTGTATTTTTAGTCAATAATGAAAGCCTGTGTTTATTAGAGCCTTTAGAAGAAAACGTTATTATTACATTAAATATAGATAGTAACTACTTTAACAATTATTACAAAGATTTTTCTGAAATTAGATTTTATTTAAATACTCAGGAAGATAATAGTTTTTGGAAAATACTTTTAAAGATAATAGAGTCGTTTATTAAAAAGGAAAAGGCTTATACATTAGAGATTAAAAAGAGAGTTTTAGATTTGCTTTTAGTGTTTACAACTAAATATATAGATGAAAAGGAATATATAAAGTCAAATTCCTCGATAGAAGATAAAAGAATAGAAAAGCTGATTAATTTTATTAATATTCACTATAAAGAAAAATTAACTTTAAATGATTTGGCTAATGAAGTGAACTTAAATCCCCAATATCTATCTAGATATTTTTCTAAACATATGGGGTTAACTTTAAATGACTTCATTTCTAATGTGAGATTAAAAGAATCACTAAAGGATTTGAAAAGTGAAAAAAATAAGATAACCTATGTTGCTTTAGAGAATGGGTTTCCTAATCTTAAATCCTATTTTAAGGTATTTAAAGAAAAGTACAATACGACTCCTTCAATTTATAGAAAAAATATCCACAATACTAATACTATCAAAGTTAATAACTTCAAAAGTAATATTAATTTAGAAGATATAGAAATTATAGATTTAATTAAAAGATATTGTTCAAATGAAGATAAGGAAAATATAGTCAATGAAAAATATATTATTAATTGTGAGAAGATTATAGGGGATATAAAAGATTCATGGAATAAAATCATTTGCTTTGGAAGAGCTTCAGAGGGGTTAAGAGCTGAATGGAGGCAGCAGCTTAGAGCTATCCAAGAAGAAATAGCATTTAAATACATAAGGTTTCATGGAATCTTTAGTGATGACATGATGATATATAATGAGAATTCCAATGGAGAAGTAGAACTTAATTTCAGTTATATAGATGAACTTATAGATTTTTTATTAGAAGTTAAGTTAAAACCATTTATTGAATTAAGTTATATGCCTGAAAGCCTTGCTAGTGAAAAAAAGTATATGTTTAATTGGAAAGCAAATATAAGTTATCCAAAAAGCTTAGATAAGTGGGAGAGTCTTGTTAGAAATTTTACAAAACATTTAATAAGTAGATATGGAATTGATGAGGTTAGTTCTTGGCGTTTTGAAATTTGGGATAACTTTACCATTGAAAAGAGTGTAAGCAAAAAAACATTGGAGTTTTTTAAGAGAACTTATTCAGCTGTAAAAAAGGTTAGTTCCAAGCTTAAAGTTGGAGGAATAAATAATTTTATAGAAATTTTAATAAATACTGATATTTTAAAAATGTATAATGATTTCTTTCTTAAAGAAAATATAGAACTTGATTTTATATCGCTAAAGATTTATTCAATTAAGCCTAAAAACAATACTGATTTGGTTACCATTTTTAAGAATTCTGGAATAGATTCGGATGGGAAATTAATTCTCCAAGACTCCGCTAATGAATGTGTATATGCTGAAGAAATGTATATAAGTGAAAACCTAGATAAACTTATGAAAGTATTAGATAACTTCCCCGCTTTGAAAAAACAAATATTTATTACTGAGTGGAATCTTAATGCCGATCCTAGAGATTTAGTTCATGATACTTGCTTTAAAGCTTCCTATTTAGTTAAAAACGTTGTTGAAAACTTCAATAAAGTTGATGGAATGGGATATTGGACATTTACTGATATTTTTGAGGAAGTAAAAACTAGTTATGATACTTTTCATGGGGGGCTTGGGTTTGTTACTAGTAACGGACTTAAAAAACCTATATATAATTCTTATAAGCTATTAAATAAACTTGGATCTCAAATAATAGAAAAAGGCGAGGACTTTATAGTAACTAAGAATTCTAAAGGGGTTATTCAAATACTAGCCTATAACTACTGTCATTTTAAAAATGAAGATATTAAATATAACGAAAAAGAAGTTTTAAATGATAGGTACAGTATATTCAAAGAAAAAATAAGAAATATAAAAATTACCTTATTAGGTGTTAATGGAAATATAACTAAAAAGATATATAGAATAAATCAAGAAAATGGTTCTGTTTATGATGAGTGGATTAAAATAGGAGCTCAAAAAAATATATATCAAGAAGAACTTGATTATCTTAAACAGAAATCAATATATGGATATAAAAGAGAATATGCTTCTTGTGAAAACTATTTAGAAATCGATGAAAATATGCGACCTCACGAGGTTATGCTAATAGAGGTAGTTAAGGAATAAAAAAATTATGTACCTTTTTTTGACTTAATTAGAAAAGGTGAAAAAGAATTAAAAGAAAGGAATGTAGTAAAAGAGTATTAAAAAAATAAATAAACATACGTTTATTGGAAAGAAATTCTATTGGCTGAAAGATATAATTTTAATAGATTGAGGTAAAGTAGGTGCTATGAATTTAATGAAATTAGAAGATGGAAATAAAAGCAAAAAGAGAAAATGGACAAGATTAGCATTACTTATTATTAGTCTCTCTGCCTTAATATATTCAGCAGTTTCCCTATTAGCTATTTTTAATGAATATAAAAAAGGTGAGAAGGAATATGAAAGTCTTCAGAAATATGTTAATAGAGACTCTAAGATTTCAGAAAGTGAGGATAAAGAAGTTTTATCAGTAGATTTTGGGAGTTTGAAAAAGCTTAATGAAGATATTGTTGGATGGATTTCTTTTAAGGACACAGAAGTTAATTATCCAATTGTTAAAGGAGCAGACAATAGTTATTACTTGAATCATACTTTTAATAAAACAGAAAATGATTCAGGAAGTATTTTTATGGATTTTGAAAACGATTCAAGTTTTAAAGATAAAAATACAATCCTATATGGTCATAACATGAAAAATGGTTCGATGTTTAGCATTTTAAACAAATATATGGATAAAGATTTCTACGAAAGTACTCCATATTTTTGGCTATATACAGAAAATAAAGTTTTTAAATGTGAGATATTTTCTGCCTATAAAACAAGTGCCCATAATGGTAAAAGTTATATTAAAAACTTCTCTACAGACCAAGAATATGAAGATTTCTTAAAGGAAATAAAGAACAGTTCTTTATATGATACTGGAATAAATGTAGGAAAGGATGACATAGTTTTGACCTTGTCTACATGCACAAACAATGATAAAGACAGTAGGTTTGTAGTTAACAGCAAAATGGTAAAACAATAATTACGATTAGCAAAGTGAAACTTTATAACCATTAATATATAGGTTTTAAGTTTAAAAAGTTCTATATAAGGAACTTTTAAAATGGGAGGGGGATAAAAATGATTAAAAGATTCCGCAAATACGGAAAAAGCTTTATGGCACTTATGTTATCAACATCTATGATACTTTCTTCTGGAGTAACAGTATTAGCAGCTGATGGAAAGTCAACTTCTTACAGTACTATTAGTGAAGTTCATGATTGGGGTATTGCAATCCCAAGAGTAGTAGTGGACTTAGGCAAGACAGTTAATAAAGATTCAATATCAAAGGATACATTTAAAGTACACGTAAAGAGAACTGAAAAAGGTAAAGATACGGTTTTATCAGAAGGGGATCGTAACATCACTAAGATTTATGTATCCGACAAGGATGGTAATGTTCAAGAAAGTGGAAATTATGTAGTTATTGAAATGGAAATAGGACCAACTTTAGATATTGCATCACCAATTCAGTTCAGTATGAAAACTTTCTTAAATGAGTGGATCGATTCTCACTATACAATCACTCAAGTACAAGATATAACTACTCCTACAGAAACAATTTCTGGATTAGTTGTTGATACTTTTTCAGGAGATACAAAAAAGCTTGTTGATGATTTTTCAGTAGGAAGTGGAACTTATGATAATATAAATTTAAAATATGCAAGCTATGCACCTGAAACAACTGGGGAAAAGAAACCTTTAATTATATGGTTACATGGTATGGGTGAAGGTGGAACAGATGGACTTCTTCCAATATCAGCAAACAAAGCTGCTAACTTTGCATCAGAAGATATACAATCATATTTTGATGGAGCTTATGTATTAGCACCTCAAACACCAACAATGTGGATGCAAGGACCAAACGGTGAATTTGGAGGCAAAGATTCTAAATATACAAAAGCCTTAATGGGATTAATAGAAGACTATGTTTCTAAAAATAGTAATATAGATAAAAATAGAATTTACATCGGAGGAGATTCTAATGGTGGATATATGACTATGGTTATGGCTAGAGAGTATACAGATTATTTTGCTGCTGCATTTCCAACATGTGAAGCATTAGCTGATTCTTTAATCACAGATTCAGATATTCAGAAAATGAAAGATCTTCCAATGTGGTTTATTGCATCTAAAGATGATACAACAGTTGATGTAAATAACTATGTAGTTCCAACACATAAGAGATTAAAAGATGCTGGAGCTAAAAATCTTCATTTATCATTATATGATAGTGTAGTTGACCAAACAGGTTTATATAAAAATTCAGATGGTACACCGTATAAATATAATGGACATTGGTCATGGATATATGTTTATAATAATGATCCAAAAGAAGTTATAAATGGAAAAGAGACAACCATTATGGAATGGTTAGCAGCTCAAAACAAATCTGATTTTACTACCTATAATACTATTACAGAAATTGAAGATTGGGGTCCAGCAACTACAAAAGTTGTAATTGATTTAGGACAAACAGTTAAAGAAGGTTCTGTTAATACTGATAGCTTTTCAGCATTTGTTTCTAGAAGTGACAAAAGATTAGCTACACCATTAATACAAGAAGGTTATAGAAAGATAACAAAAGCTTATGTTTCTGATGCAAAAGGTAATGCAGCTACAACAGGAAACTATGCAACTTTAGAAATGGAAATAGGACCAAGTATAACTTTAGGTTCACCTTTTAACTATGTTCCAGCGTCTGGCGGTAATGCATGGATTGACACTAAGTATACAATTACCCAAGAAAAGAACATTGTGTCTGATAGCACTACAATATCACGTCTTGTAGCTAATGAACTTAAAGATCAAATAAAAGTAGGAGTAGATGATTTTGATATTTCAAAAGCAACATATGATAACGTAACTTTATCATATGCAAGTTATGCTCCTGCAAAAGATAATGGGAAAAATCCATTAGTTATTTGGCTTCATGGTGGTGGAGAAGGTGGTTCAGATGCAACTGTACCTATATCAGGAAATAAAGCAGTAAACTTCTCTTCAAAAGAAATACAAGATTATTTTGGTGGTGCATATGTTTTAACACCTCAAGCACCAACTAGATGGATGCAAACTGAGTCTGGAAAACTAGATGGAACTTCAATTTATACAAAAGCTCTTATGTCATTAATAAAAGATTATGTTTCTAAAAATGATGACATAGATGCTAATAAAATATATATTGGAGGATGCTCTAATGGCGGATATATGACAATGGTTATGATACGTGATTATCCAGGATATTTTGCAGCTGCATTCCCAGTATGCGAAGGCTTAAACGATAGTTTAATATCTGATTCTGACTTAGAAAAAATGAAAGAAACTCCAATATGGTTTGTTGCGGCTGCAACAGATACAGTATTGCCACCAGCAATAAACACTGTACCAACTTATGAAAGATTAATAAAAGCTGGCGCAAAAAATGTATATCTATCACTATTTGATAAAGTAATAGATACAACAGGATTATATAAAAATGCAGATGGTACTCCATATGAATACAATGGACATTGGTCATGGATATATGTATTTAATAATGAAGTAAGTCAAGTAATAAATGGAAAGCAAACAAGCATTATGGAATGGATGGCTGCTCAAACTTTAAAACAAAATGAAACTCCAGGTGAAGAGGAGCCTACAGAAGAACAACCAACAGAAACTGAAAACCCAACTGACACAGAGGTGACTACAGCACCTAAAACTGGTGATACAGCACCAATAGCTCCTCTATTAGTAATAATGACATTATCTGTAGCTGGAATATATATTTCTGTAAGAAAAAAATCAGCTTAAAAACATTTCCACCTAAAATTAAGTTTTAGGTGGATTTTATATTTTATAAAGTAAAAAAGGGTCTTAAGAGCTGTTAAAAATTTTAGTCTATGGGATTTAAATTTAGTTCAGACACTTCAGATTTAATGGATTTCTCTACCACGTAACTTTTGTCTACATTCTTTAGTACTAGTATAACTGCTGTAGAGGCTAGACAGATTAAAGCAATTATCTTGTATAACCCAAATATATTAATATGTTCAAGAAGAATTCCTCCACCAATATTACCAATAAAAGCGCCAGAGCCACACACTGCTGTATAAAAAGTAAGAGCAGAGGTTCTAATTTTTGCTGGAGTTATTCTGCAAATATACTCTAAAGTTGATATAAGAAATAAACTATAAGTAACTGCTTGCATTGTTTGAATTAAAATAACAGTTACGTAGGAAGTAGATATAGAATCCAAGAAGTACCTAACAGCAAAAAAGAACATTCCTGTAGCATATATATTAAGCTCTCCATGTTTTTTTAGAAGTTTTTTCCCAATAAATAGTACAGGTACTTCACTAGCGGCTAAAGTAAATCCTAATAGACCTATTACAGAAACATCTCCACCAGTAGCTTGAATGAGTAAAGAAATATAGGAGGTATTGCTGCCAAGTGAAATATTAGCAATAAATATAGAAAGCATCAAAATAATAAAACGCTTATCTCTTAATACTTTAGATATATCCCCTAAATCAGCTCTACGTGTTGAAGATCTTCCTTTAAAATTCATTTTATAAATAATTAGAGCCCCAAATAAAACTATAACGGAGTAGAGAATAAAAGCACTACTTATTCCTGAGTTTTTTATAATTATACCGCACACTAGTGCTAGTACAGCATAACCAAGAGAACCCATAAGTCGTATTCTACCATATTGTATATCATTATGTTTTTCAATAATTTCATAGGTATAAGCATCTGTTACTGGAATAATTGAACTTTGAAATATTAAGAAAAGTATCATACTAAATATAATAAAAGGAAATGTCTTAGCAAATATAAGGCTATAAATAGTAGCTGAACTTGCAACCATAGTAATTATAATAGTAAGCCTTTTATTCAAATATTTATCTGTAATAAAACCCCAAATGGGTTGAGTTAAAACTCCAGTAATTGAGTAAACAGCAAAAGCAATTCCTATTTGTGTATAACTTAATCCAACACTTTGGAAATAATAAGTAAGGAAAGGTAAAAAGCATGCAAGTGCTCCAAAAGATGCAATGTATAAAGCTTTTAAATCAATAGATAATTTTTTTGAGTTCATAATATGTTTAACCTCTCATTAAAAATATAGTTTAGCACACCATATATTATATAGAGTGGCAAAATATTTTCAATTATGATATGTTTAAATTGTATTAATACAGTTGGAGGTGAGAGGATGTACCAAACTATAGTAGACGGGATCAAAAAAGACATAATGGAAGAAGTATATAAGCCAGGAAAGAGACTGCCATCAATAAGAACCTTGAGTAAAAAATACAACTGTGCTCCTAATACTGTTGCAAAAGCTTATGAAATTCTAAGAAATGAACACATAATATACTCTATTCCTCAGAGTGGATATTATATAGTTGAGAGTATAACAACTAATATAGGAAATAATAAGTCTTCAATTATTAATCTTGAAACAGGAAACTATATTATTACTAACATGAATACACCAGATTTGAAACATGGTGTGGATAGAGCTGTGGATATATACAAAAAACATTCACTAATACACACAACAAGAGGTATATCTTCTTTAAGAGAAATATTACCTAGATATTTTACTAATTTTCAAGTATTTACTTCATATGAAAATATATTTATAAATTTAGGAATTCAACAAGCTCTTAGCATATTGGCTCAGATGCCTTTTCCTAATAATAAGGATGTAATATTAGTAGAGAACCCTACTTACAGTTATTTTCTAGGTTTTTTAAAGTTTTTTAATAATAAGGTTATTGGGATAGATAGAAATGAAAATGGAATAGATTTAAATAAACTAGAACACCTATTTAAAACCGAAAAAATAAAGTTTTTTTATACTGTACCACGTAATCATAGTCCACTTGGAACTTCATATAATAAAACTCAAAGAAAAAAGATTGCAGAATTAGCGGCTAAATATGATGTATATATTGTTGAGGATGATTATTTTGGAGATATATCTATAGACAATAAATATGATCCTATATATACATATTCAGACCACAGCCATGTATTTTATTTAAAGAGTTTTTCTAAAATACTACCTTGGTTAAGAATAGGATTAATAGTGGTTCCGACTGAATTGCTTGATTTGTTTTCAGAATACAGGCAAATATCATATTATTATTCTTACTTTTCTGCATCATTAATATCTCAAACGACTTTAGAAATCTATATAAAAAGCAATATATTAAAAAGGCATAGTGCAGCTATAACAAAGGATTTGCAAGAAAAGCAAAAGTATCTAAAAAGTAATTTTAAGAAGTTAGAGAAAATGGGGATAAAGTGTATTGGGGGAAGCTCTGGGTTTTACTCCTATATAAATATACCTAAACATATAAATGACATAGAGTTTGTAGAAAATCTTAAAAGAGAAGGCGTGGATGTGGCCTTGGGACGAAGATTTTTCCTTGATGAAGATACTTATAGAAAAGGGATAAGACTTAGTGTTGCAAGTGCAGAAAATAATGAAATTAATAGAGGTTTAGATATTATTAATGATATGTTTAAGAAGTATAGTTAATATTCTTCTTAAACATACTAGAAAGAGAGAAAATAACATAAATTTTCAGTCAAATAGCCGAAATTATTTGGATTGTTTTATAAGATTTAAACATTTACAATAATAATATAGCTTATGGTACCAAAGCAAAGGAATTTTAGTCTTATAGTAATTGTTTTTTAGTATATGTGGGTAATCGATTAACTAAACTGTGGAAATTATTTAATAAAGTTAAGAAATATTACTTAAAATATCATGATTAAAATTGGAGGGAGTATTATGAAAGGAAATTATGAAAAGTTAGCTAAGGATATTCTTCAAGAAGTAGGAACTGAAAAGAACTGTATATCTTTAGTACATTGTGCTACTAGATTACGTTTTAAATTAAAAGATAGATCAAAGGCAAATAAAGAAAAAATAGAAAAAATGGATGGTGTAGTAACTGTTGTAGAAAGTGGAGGACAGTTTCAGGTTGTAATAGGAAACACTGTTGGTGATGTATTTAATGAGATTGGAAAGATTTCTAACTTAACAAATGCAGAGGGTTCAACAGAAGAACCAGAATCAAATGGGAAGTTTTTTGATAGAGCTATAGATATAGTATCTTCTATATTTACTCCTATTTTACCAGCTTTAATTGGAGCAGGTATGATAAAAGGATTATTGATGCTTGCAGTTAAACTTGGTTTAGCGCAAACTACTGGAACTTATATGATATTTAATGCAGCTGCAGATAGTGTATTTTATTTCTTACCTATGTTATTAGCATATACATCAGCTAAAAAGTTTAAAGCAAATCCTTTTATAGCTGTAGTAGTTGCTGGAGCTTTAGTTTATCCTAACATGGTAGCGGCTTTCAATGATAAAACTGCAATAGCATTTATGGGTATACCAGTAACTTTAATGAGATATACATCTTCAGTATTACCAATAATATTCTCTGTATATTTCTTATCTAAAGTTGAGTATGTGTGTAATAAATATATTCATGAAGTAGCTAAAAATGTACTAACACCTATGATTTCAATAGGACTTGTAGTTCCATGTACATATTTAGTTATTGGACCAATTACTACATGGTTAGGTAATTTATTAGGTAGTGGATATCAATTTTTATATGGATTAAGTCCTATTTTAGCAGGACTAATCTTAGGTGGTTTATGGCAAGTATTTGTAGTATTCGGTTTACATTGGGGGATAGTTCCAATAGGTTATAACAACCTAGCTTTATACGGAAGAAATACTATTAATGGTATGACTGGACCTTCAAACTTTGCACAAGCAGGAGCAGCTTTTGGAGTATTCTTAAAATCAAAGAATTCAAAGATAAAACAAATGTCTTTATCGGCAGCTATAACTGGTATTTTTAGTATTACAGAACCAGCAATATACGGGGTAACACTTCGTTATAAAAAACCATTTTATATAGCACTTATATCAGGAGCTATTGCAGGAGCTATTGGTGGGGCATCTAACAGTGCAGCTTTAGCAGCAGGTCCAGTAGGAATACTAAGTATTCCTGTGTTTATGGGAGAAGGTTTTGGTGGATTTATAGTTGCAATAATAGTAGCATTCTTCTTATCAGCAATTTTAACTTACCTATTTGGGTATGACACAAAAAATGATGGTGAAGAAAAGGCGTCAAAAGATGAGGTAGTTGAAAAAGTTATTATAGACGAAGTAGTTATAGCACCACTTAAAGGTAAAGTTGTAGAACTTAAAAACGTTAAAGATGAAGCATTTTCTAGTGGAGCACTTGGAAAAGGTGTGGCTATAGTACCAGAACAGGGGAAACTACTTTCTCCAGTAGATGGAGTAGTAAGAGCAGCATTTCCAACAGGTCATGCTATAGGTATTGAATCAGATAAAGGTGCAGAAATTCTAATTCATATTGGATTTGATACAGTAGTTTTAAATGGAAAGTATTTTGATGTAAAAGTAAAGAGTGACCAAAAGATTAAAAAGGGAGATGTTTTAATAGAGTTTAATCTAGAAGCAATAAAGGCTGAAGGATATGATGTAACAACTCCAGTATTAATAACAAATTCAGATAAATATCTTTCGTTAACTAGCACAAATAAAGGTAATGTAAGTCACGGAGAAAACTTAATTGAATTAGGA
>Ga0139314_100036_pt1 | contig 19952 bp, 9 predicted proteins | sample In2P11_FD_99376 | JGI IMG/M metagenome (GOLD analysis project Ga0139314, IMG submission 99376)
TCCTATCATCCATGCTAAGTGCATGTTAGAATTTGTGGGAGCTTCTTTTGCAGATTCTGAAGAGGATGAGCAAGTAAGAAGTTTTAAAGGACATCTAATTTTTCCTTTCATTTCCTTTTTTCTATTTAATGTTTGTGATGTTTATTATAACATGTATTCAGAGTATATAAACAATAACATGAAATGTTGTTATAAATATATTACAGGGAATGAGATCACATAAATCCTGCCTTTGGATGTATAGTTTTGTGCTTGAACTTCCTGCTTTCCAGAGTCTCCTCTGTCTAGAATGCTTTGGGTTTTTGTTATATGTCTTCCTGTGCATTATCTTGGATTGAAAAGGCTTGGCTTTTTTCTTGTGCTCTAAGATGATATTTTACCTATTCTAGCCTTGTACATTCTAGTCATTTGTTGCATTTGCAAATATCGTATTAATGTTTTTTTATAATTTATTGACTTTTTGGCTTAGATCATGAGGTCTTGATGTTAATGGGTATTCTATGATATTTTTCTTGTAAATTTTTACAAAGTCTAACAATACCATATTTATGCTTTTCCTTTTCTCATTTTCTTTTAAAGTGTGTATGGTTCATGAACAAACTAGTTGTTCATGGGAATGAATATGTTTATGGGGATGAAGATTGCCTGACTAGAATCTTGTCTTTCGTGATCTATTTTGAATTTTACAATTATATTTATGCTTATGACATTGCTTTCTTTCAGTATATTATGCCTTCAAATGTACTTGACATTACATACGATGTCTAATATCATATAATGTTATTGGTAAGAGACATCATTAATATGGAAGATTCAAGTTGGGATTTATTTTCTTGGGAATTATTTGATAGTAGATCCTTGTACACAGTCTCATATCTCTTCAATCTCCATTCTTCTTGAATCTTATGTGGAATTTCATTCCATGTATTACCTTGGCGCTTTGCAACCTTCATACATCACCTGACTTATACCACTCGAAATGAATATGTGGACATAGAGAGCATTACATTGTTTTGTGCAATATAATCATATTTAGCTCAAAATATGTTCTTCCATGGAAATGATTTTGATTTGTTGAGTATAAACTTCTAATAGTAGTAAAATCGCAAACAATTCATCTCAAAAAAAAAAGAAGAGAAAATAAAAGAACCCTTGCTCCATGCATGCATGTACTCTCCAACATCTGCAAGAAATAAGGACAAGTTGGTAGCAAAAGGAAAATTGGTCGAGCCTAGTCAAAAGAAGTCAAATTTTGACTTGCTCCTACTTCGCTCAAATGCTCCAACAAGGCCAAGGCCATGCCAATCCATCACCCTCATCTATTTTCACCATCCACCCATCATTCTCAAGCTTCTACCAGTCATTTCCTTGTTGTCCTAAAAAACTACAGGATGCTTTGTTTTACTATAGGATGCAAAAATATATAGAGTAGAAATTTATTTTTGCCATAACTTGAAAACCATGCATCCATTTTCCAATCTGTTTGAGGGGGAGATGCATGTGGATGACGTTAACATGATCAAGAAATTTCAACAAATTCCAGTGCATGGTTTCCAAGAAATTGGCCTCCATCACCTTCAACCATTTTTGCATTTTATCAATATCTGTACATCCATTTAAAAATATGTTTCATGGGGAGATGCATATGGATGATGGTAACATGCCCAAGCAATTTCAGCAAATTCCAATGCATGGTTTCTAAGAAATTGACCTCCGTCACCTTCAGAAATTTTTACTTTTTCTCGAGATTTGTACATCCATTGACAAAAATGTTTCAATGTGGAGGTGCATAATGATGATGGAAACATGCTCAAAATGTTTCAGCTCAATCCAGTCTATTGTTTGGGAGATATCGACAAACAACGTAGCTGTCCTATAAACCTATAGGATACAGAACAACACCTATAGGATTGGTAGTGAGCAGTTTTAAAGAAGATCTAAAGGTCAAATAAGCTCCTCCAGAGCTTAGTAGCAACATTAGGATCATCAACATCACCATCCAACACCTTCACATCAACATCAAATCAACAGTAGCATGCATGTCTCTCCAACAACCATTAGGTAGGTACATGTATGCAATTTTCTTGACCTCTTTTCTTGAGCATATTATAGTTAGAAATTTGTTGTTAATGCACGAGAGATGAGGTTTTATAATATAAGGATGGGTCAGCAGCCTCAGCTTCCTTCAACTAGTTGATTGCAGCTCACTCCTTCACTCATGCAATGTTGAAAAGTCAAATTATGAAGGGTGATGATTTCAAGGAATGAGGACAACAGTTAAAAGAAGAAATTTTGCAAAGGCCAAGGTCACCACAATACTCCAATCCCTCCATCCACTTCATATTAACTATCTATTCATCATTCATCCATCCCATTTCATTCTTGAAAAAAAAAACAAAGAGAGCATCCTCTCCATTTTCATGAAATTTCCATTTGCAGGTCAGCAAGAAAGATGGTAAAAGAGCAAAGGACGATCACAAAGAGACCCCTATCACTCACATTTTTATTTTACCACTCATTACCATTAATTACTCCACCATTTTTGTCATTTTTTCCACTCCTTTACTTCAGTTTACAAAGGGATTGTGTTTTCTACAGGATGATCTTGTAGGAATTACAGTGACCCAAAAATCCTACAGGAGGCAGTCCTAAGGCAAATAAATGACTTGTCCAAATGGCAGAGCAAGGTAGTAGAAGGTTGATAAGGATATGGAAGACCTTGCTAACTAAAAAAATATTCAAGAACTCATCTTGAATAAGGGCAAGAAATCAAGCTAATGGTCTCAAGAAACAATGATTTTTCTTCAAACAAATATGTTTTTGGGCTTGTCCTTGCATAGCTTACAACCAATATTCTTAATGCACAAGAGAGAGGTCACCAGGGCCATGGATGAGGCACAATGAGGTCACTAAGTTTCTCAGAGGATGAGTAACACTTTCAGCAGGGGGTATGATGAGCCTCTAAATTAGACATAAATTAAGGCCCATGCCTCTAATTTAAAACATAAATTAAGGCCTATGACCATCCTCTAGCACATTAAGCCTCTCTTTTTGCATTAGATACTTTATTTTTAACTTTAATATATTCATTAGGAATGTTTGTGAATAAATGAATATTTGTGCCTAATATTATTTATTTTTTGTGGAATATTATGAGAACATTGGGCAGATTATGAAGAGTTGGAGGAGGAGATAATTTAGGGACTTTTTGCCTACCATTGGAGGATCAATAATAAATAATAAGTCAACAAGATATTATGGAATTATGGAACAAGTTGTGGAACTCCAATGATTGAGAAAATCTAGGAATGTGTTCCACTGATGAAGGGAGCAGATCCACTAATCAAGGGATTTCAGTGGGGAAAGCTTCCTCCATTCCTGGGGAATGATTCTTAATCATTTTTTATAAATACCAAGTAGAATTTTCCTCCAGGGAATGATTGAGAAAATCTAGGAATGTGTTCCCTGCCATTTAATGCAAATTCCTAGTATTGGGGACTAGATCCACTAATCAGGGGATTTTGGTGGGGAAAGATTCCTCCATTCATGCGGAATGATTCCTAATCATTTTGTATAAGTACCAAGTCTAAGTTTCCTATAGGGATAGATTTTCATTAGTTATATTGTGGATATAGCTTGTATACTTGCAGCTCCATTGTATTTTCTTGCAGGGATGTAATTCTATTAATGAAAATAATGAAGATTGGTGTCATGTTCAACTTCTAAATATTATTCTCCTCCATAGGTCTCTGAGTTTCCTTGGTCTTGGCCATCCCAGGAACCTCAGAGCCCTTTCGTATCATTTCCTTTCCTTCTTTTCATTGCTTATTCACATGCATCTCTAGTTTTTATTTCTTTCTATTTCTTCATTTAGTATTAATGATTTCTTGTTGTAGGATTGAGTTAAATGGTTGATGTAAGTTATTTTGTAGGATCAAAAGAATTATTTAATCCTTTGAAAATATTTGGAAGTTCATATGAATCATTAAGTTTCTTGGATTAGTCTTCTTATTGCCAAATCTAGATTGTTGGACCTCCTTTTTAGCAAAGAACAGTAAATTTATGATATATTTTAGAGCATGCTAACGAGCTTCAATAAAATTGATTCCACTTTCATTAGATCAAAAAAACATTTTACTTCATAAAAAAAACTACCTCATTGCATTTGCACTTGATTTGGTTAGGCATTGTTTAGATTTACTAGCTCACTAGTTCTCGAATTTCCAAATTTTCGACTAATAATGTTTTTTGTTTTTTTTTGCATGGGTTAACAAACATATTTTTGAGTGATTCCACTTGCAATAGGTACCTAAGACATCATATTTAATAAAAAAAATTGTCCCATGCAATTTGGATTTGATTTTCTTAGTCATTAAATCCTCACCAATTCATCATTTCACAAGGAAGCTTCTCCAAGCTTGTTGAGTGAACCCATCCATCTCCCGACTTTGGTTTTGAGTTCTGCGTGATCCTAGGAATTTTCCCACTCCATTCCACCCATCACACACCTTTCCTAGGCCTCCCATCACCTCCAACACCTCACATTTTTCTCTTGGCTGTATCCTGTAGGTTCACTGTAATTCCTACAGGATCATCCTGTAGGTTTCTAGTGCATCCTGTAGGTTTTCCTAAAATGGCCCGTTTTGAGGGTGAATTGAGTGAAAACCTCTAGGAAGTCACCAAAAGCCTCCCAAGGGTACCCCAAACCATCCAACCATCTCCTAACCCTTCCATCCAACCTCCAACATCCTTAATTCACCTGCCACATCACCAAAGGAAATTAGTTTGCATAATTGATTTTGCATGAAAAGACAAAAAGACAAAAACATATTTATTTCAATCCCTTTATTTGCACCTTAGTGATGTTTGATGCTTCTTACTTCCATTCTTAGATAGTAGCATTTGGTTCACGATAATTCAACATTATTGCAAAGCATGGTTTCTCATAGTTAATTAGGAAATGGTGTGATTTAGCATTGAATTTTTGTCTCTTTCCTTGTACTTTCTTTCTTGCAATAGGTTAAGGTTACATTTCGAACATTTCATTTTCTACAATTAGTTTAGGATTTGACTTCAGTAAGTGCACTTCATTACACCATGACAGCAAAGGAAGGTCAAATTGTATGCCGCACACATAATGCTAACACCTCTTAAGTTTGTACGAACCTTGGGTCGATAATTAAAGTCGGTAGCCTTGGGAGTTACAACAGTCTTGTTGCAATACCGAGGCCCATCACATACTCAAGAAAATTTCCACCATATCAATTGACAATGGTGAACAAATTTAAAATTCAATCGATTATGTATTGCTTCCTTAGATAGACAAACAAAAAATTACAAATCATCATGAAATAATTTGTTTCTTTATTACGTGATAACGATAAATTTAAATGTGAAGAATTTGTTAAACGATAAATTATTGACCACCTTATATGGGGTCAAGACAAGAGACTTGAATATTGAGAAAAACATGGATGAATTTTTTGTAAATGCTTCATACATAACACATCCTTGTTTGAATAGAATATCTAGAAATAAAATACTTCAAAATGAGGGACTTCATCATAATTTTTACCAACACAAACTTTGAAGAATGATTATAAGAAAAGTTAAAAAAAAAACCTAAAATTTCTAATGAACATGAATAAATATTTCCTCTCCCTAAATTGTATAGTTAATGACTTGCATTTTCCCACACTTATCAGGGCAAGGCCTCCTTCTCCTCCTCCTCCTAGATATAGTATTATTGAAGCATATTGGGGTCATTTTTGTTGAGAATTTCATGATCTAGAGTATTGCTTCTCACACACCCATCTTTTGGAAGTTTCTATGATATATAAGACCACTTTTCCTCAAATAATAAGGATATTTGTCCTCTACATATCAAAATAATCACATAATATGTGAGAAGCCACACCCACTGAGGAATAATCTTCCTCTTTCAAAACATTAATATATAAACTAGGAACCAAACTTCAAGAATAACTACACAAGGAGGATATTATGGAAAATAAAATTCTAAAGTAAATAACATGAACAAATGTACCATGAGTGATAAATATCATTCACCCACCAAGAACATATATCCTATGTTTCCTAAAAAGATAAGCTCATCTAATATGTCAACCCCTCCCCACTTTCCAATACTACATCCACCTTTCAACATAATAAAAGATCTAGTAATGGTTCCATCTCACATTACATTACCATAAGGCCTTAGGAAATTTGTTGAGTTTAGGAATCCTCCCACATTTTACAAGTTCCTCCTCCCCCAAAATTATAACCAAAAGCCCCTCTTTCCAAAGACACCTCATCTTTATTGAAAGAGGCATATGATGTTATAAATTTAGACCCTAGAGTTTCTCCCTTTTATGTTTCATTGTTGATTTGTATTTTGAGTTCCATAATTATGTTATATACATGATATCAAGGAACAAATTCATGCCTCTTTAAGTTATTGATAAATTAGACCTCAACATGACTAGCACTTGTATGGACTTATTGGATTTAGAATTAAGAATGGTACAAACTAATAGGTATATCAGGCTCCTAATGTAAGCATTCCAATACACGTAATAATAGTAGATATTCCTAAGGTTTTGGTATGATTTTTGGAAAATGATGGTTCCCTAAGATTAAATAATGTATTTACTTCATGGAGAGAACCCATTTTACCTTTCCTCATAAATGGGGAAAAATCACCATTTGGAAAAAGAATAAATACTATGAGTACTGTCCCTACTTCATACAACACTAGACATGTGTCTTTCCAATACATGAGAATTTGTACCTATTTCTTGTCTAAAGAATAAATTCAAGTTCATTTTCCCGAGAAGGACTTTGATGTTGCTAAATCTAAGAAGACATCCAATGTGGAATTTCTTATGTGTGATCCCAAGAGGAAGTCCATTCCTTTTTCTCTTTAGTTAGAGTTCCTTAACACCAATAACATGGTTCAATATGAAGGATTAGTTTAATTCCTCTAAAAGGCTATAGAATTAAGAATTCATCGTTTGTTAGTTAATGGGGATTATAAATAATTGTGAATCAAATCATGGGGAAGCATGTAGTCTAGAACCTCTAAATCAAAAAAATACTACCTTAAAGCTAAGGAACTTATTGAGAAGTTACGGTATTTCAACAATAAGTCCATACCTAGATTCATAAACTGCATATCATATACTTTGGGCTTTGCTAGCATAATTTTTACATTATATTTTGTGAGGTCCATAACCAATAGAAACGTGCAAGTCTTGCATAGGTCTACACTACATAAAAATGTTGAATCTTGGAAAATGTTTGATTCTAATGAACAAATTTATATATTTTTCCCAAATAAGGAGGAATTTGAATTTCTGTGTATTAGTCATGAAGTGTAAGAGGAAACTAGGGATGATATCCAGTTAAAATTCAATAAAATATTGTATGGATTGTCTATCTTGGAATCCATTTTTGGTTCCAATCAAGTTTCCACTTCTAAACCTAAAACCAATAAACAAATTAGGAAAGTTTAAGAAAAAACTTCCATAAACCTAGGAACCAAAGAATATCCAAAGTGAGTTGATGTGGGTTTATGTAAGGTAATAGTGTTTTTTGTAACTTTTTTTGACACCCTTGAAGTTACAATTTTTTTTTGAAATTTGCTAATTAATTTCCTTGCTAAACCTAGGAGGCATATGCAAATTTTGGTGCCAAAAGAGTTCCTATAGCCTGGAATTTTTTAATAAAAAAAATTATTTTATTTAAATAATTTTGTTTTATAGGAATATGATTATATATTTTTATAAAATTTATTATTTATAATATAAATTTATTATTAAAAATTAATATGGGCCAAGCCCCAATCTCCAAGACTGAATCATTTCTTATATGTTATCAAAGTCCACTTTACAAGTACCCAAATCGTAAACCAATAATAAATGACTCACAAGTCAAATAAAAAGTCAAATTAGGCCTATGTCCCACCTCTCACTTCACACATTAAACCATCGTAATTTAAATACCTCAAGATGTGTGAAATAGTAAATCAATGGCTTGTTTGGGGCCGGGAGGTGGGTTCCTATTCAATTTTTAACCAACCATGCCCGAAAAGTTGTTTCACATTTATTGCTTTTTATAGCTCTCACTCACTCTCTCATCGATTTCAGAACCTCCCGTCCAAAACCAGTTACCAACTACCCCCTGGAAAGATTTAAATTTAAAAATGTCATGCGTGAAGTCTATGAGGTATGCAAGCAAATGTCTATATTATAAAGTATGTATCAAGGGAAATAATGGATGGAGCACTTTTACAGTTGTATGGGTGAAAATTGAGGTAAGAGGGGATAAGTAAAATGAAGTAAAGAGGAGGACGGAGTTTCCAATACTAGAAAGAGAAATTTATTCCTTATGGGATAATTATACATAGGTAAAAATGATATTCACGCAAAATTTTTTATCTTCCTATATGCTCGAACAAAGGAATATCTAAAAAAGTTTTGATTTGGAAAAACTTTATGATGATGATGATGATGATGATGGTTAGCATCCACTGAGACCAAATTGGTCTATCGGACCTACAATTTTCTTAATTTTTACTTGGTGAAGGGGAACCTGTGTATATCTCTTTTTTCCTTCATTCTAAGAGCCTAAAATGTGATCTGTCATCTGAGTGAGTTGCCATCAAGGACAACACTTGTGTCATAGCGCCAAACCTGTGTCATAATGGCAATAGAAAATACATACTAAACAATTCCTTCATGTTGAATCCCAAAATCATCCCAACCAAAAACTTGGAGTTCTTAACACATTACCCACAAGAGCCTTGAGAATTCCTGGTAATAACCATTTAGACATCGAAAAAACCCATATGTATGATGTTTTATGAAAAAATTCTACACTAAGAACTAAGTTATTAAGGCTTTCAAAAATGTTAGCAAAGAACCTAAAGTAAAACATTATCTTAGGAATATGGTTTCCAAAGTTTTTCTCCCTTACATCCAAAGGACCACTAACAAAATTTCTCATTTCCTTAGAAAAAAATATCACCGCTACTTTTAAACCTATGAAAATTATTTTTAGCCACCTTAGGTCCGTCAAAGATCCCATTGACCCCACCAATTAATAATGTGTGTAGTTGATCCCTTTTTAATACGATAAATCCTATTTGGGTGAAACTAGTCACTTCATAAAAAATATAATTCAAGAACAATGTGCTGACATAAAACAAAATCACTCCTGCTCCTCTTCTCTTTACAGAGAACTCCTAAAACACAAATAATGACATTTACAATTAAAATTCTAGTATCTTGGGAAGAATTAGACATTAATGCCACAGGAAATTGAGGGAGGCTATTGAAATTATTAAGCACCCAAATAACCTAAATAAATATGATGGGTGGAAAATCAGTGAAAAATAGATTCCCACTATCCCTTCTATAACTATCCCTTTCTAATCCTTCTGCTCTCTTGCTGGAAAATAGGAATTCCTTTTACCTTTAATTATCATGATCATCCTATCATATTCCTTGATATAATATTACACTATTACTGAACTGTTTACTAATAATCAATTATTAATATATATATGTGTGTGTGTGTGTAGTAAATTATTATAAGGAAAACAAATGATCTTAAAAACATAATATAATATAATTAAAGGTAATACTAATATTTTAATTAAAAAAAGTTGTAATGTTATTTAATTTTTTTGTATATTTGTTATTTCATTGAAATCAAAGGGTACATAACATTGTTCAATTATAATTTCTTAGAGAGCTATGGTATTTTGACAATCCATAACCTAAAATAGTCAAACATATAAACATGCAAGGTCTCAATGATTTTAACATCTTCAGTTTCATAAATTATTGTTCGTATTCACCCTAAGGACATTCGTGACTTTTATGTAATCATTAAATGTTGAAAATAGCAACAAGAAATCATAAAAATAGAATCCATAAATTTCATTTTAATTTGTCCCTGAATTAAACTGAGAATTAAAATTGAATTTTATTCTTATCACAACTTGTGATAGTTAACTAGAGTGAGTTAACTTAGGCATTTCAAGTTGGAAGTCTTTCTGAAGTCATGTATATGTTCTCCCTATATTGTAGGGGTCCAGGATGAGTTAAGTATGAGTTATAAATTAGTTAACTCAGTTTACTGAGTTAAATCCAGTTAAATTAGCTCCAAATTGTTTGAGGAACTAATAGTGAGTTAACAATCAGTTGATGCATTAGTGCACTCAACTAGTGCTACTGTAGTTAACTAAATATTTACTCATCAGAAAATCATGCATGTCGATTCTGAGAGAGACCCAATTGAAGCTATAGTGAAGGGACAATGTTCTATTTGTTTTATATTTTTCTGAGTTGCACTAATGGTGCATGCATTCAGTAACGGATCCTTAAGAAATTACACAGTTTTTAGAGGCTTTATTCCCTTTAAATACAAGCTGTCATCCATAAGAATTATGCATTGGAATAGAGACTTGGAGAGCTTGTGAAGAGGCTAATATTTGGCCTTGAGCTTGCTTATGAGTTGGAGATTGAATTTGCTGAGTGTGGGATTGTTCTTGAGAGAACAAGAATTGTAATTTCATCTTCATTTTCCAAATTATACAATACAGTAGTGGGGTTTTAAGCTATGGCTTTCCCCATATATTTATTTTGTTATGTGCCCTTGATGTTCTTCCTCTCATCGATTACTGTTTTCTTGATCTTTATGGGCTTCTGCTGTAAAGAGTAGAAGTAGATTCTTGTCTCTTGTTTTAGTAGATTACATGAGCTTCTGAATCTACATGATTTTCTACATGGTATCAGAGCTTAGAACATTATACTAGAGGATATTTCAAAGTTTTTAGTTATGGGTTACATGTGAAATTCGAATTTGCAATACATACTTCAAGATCGCAGATGGCATTCTACAGTTTGCAGCTCGAGTAAGCCTTAGATGACAGTTCAAATTATGTAGCCTAGAAGGACAGGATGGAGGCTATGTTGGAGGATAATGGCTTGAAGGAATTCATTGATGAGGACATTCCTAAGCCACCAGGATCGGATGCTCAGAATCTGGTCGAATGGAAGAAGTGTGTGGCAAGGGCGAGGTAAATAATCATTGAGGGAGTTAGAGACCACATTGTCTCGAGTCTCCATGGGAAGGAAACTCTGCATGCTATGTGGAAAACATTGAAGGACCATTTCCAAAATATCAGTGACCAAAGGAAGTTGTCATTAAAAGATAAACTTTGAAAAGTCAAGATGGAGGCAGGCGACTCAATTCAAAATTACTTGACCAAGTTCACTCAATGTAGAGATGAACTTGGTAGCGTTGGAGTCATGGTTAGTGAGGAGGATATGGCAAGTCGAACTCTTACTGGGCTCACAAAGAGTTGGCATAGTTATCAGGACTCTGTCAATGGTCGAGAGAAGTTTTCAAATTGGGAATAACTATGGTCGAATTTGATGTAGGATGAAATCAAGAGGAACACCAGATATGGGACCTCTTCCAAGGAAGTGGAAGAGGATTTTACCTTAGTGAGTAAGGCAAAGTGAGCCAAGGGAAATAAGTCCCAAGGCGACGAGGGCGGAAAGATGATGGAGTTGATAAAATTCAAGTGTTTTCACTCTCACGAGCACATGCACTATGCCAAGAATTTGCTGCAAAAGAAAGCAAGAAAGAAGTAGCCAACAGTAACGGCAGTAGGTGAAGCTCTAGCTTCACAATTCGAAATTGATTTATCTCTCATTGCATGCATGGTCGACACTTCCATGGGAGGTGTGTGGTATCTTGATAGTGGTGCCTAATTCCATATGACGGGGAATAGAGATCTCTTTAGTGATTTTGAGGTGAAAGACCTCAAGTAGATCATAGAGTTCGGAGATGACGAGAGGTATAGAGCTACCAAGATTGGTACGCTACCTTTCAAAGGGAGTCTAGCTCCCCTCTGAGGATCACAAATGTGATGTAAGTTTTAGGATTAAATAAGAATCTTGTTTCAGTCGCGGTATTGGACGACCGTGGCTATGATGTGGTTTTTAGTAAGGGAAAGGTTTTCCTTACACACATCACCATGGGATAGGTGAAATAGATTGGTGCATGGGTCAAGAAACCCTATGCTCTTGAGGTTCAAGATGCATGCAAAGCATTGAGGAGCAAGGAAAAGGTTAGAGACTTTGTGGTTTTGAGGGAGATTAAATTACCTCTCAACATGCACCCCTAGAAGAAGCCTCAGAAGCAGCTTTAGGAAGTTTTGGAGTAGCCACAACTAGAGACTTGAATTAATATGAGAATTAAAATCAAATTTTATTCTCATATCAACTTGTAATAGTTAACTAGAGTGAGTTAACTTAGTTAACTTAGGAATTTCGAGTTGGAAGTATTTCTGAAGTCATGTATATGTTCTCCCTATATTACAAGGGTCCAGGATGAGTTAAGTATGAGTTGTAATTAGTTAACTCAGTTTACTAAGTTAAGTCCATTTAAGTTAGTTCCAAACTATTTGAGGAACTAATAGTGAGTTCACAGTCAGTTGATGCATTAATGCACTCAACTAGTGCTACTCTAGTTAACTAAATATTTACTCCTCAGAAACTCATGCATGTCGATTATGAGAAAGACCTAGTTGAGATTATAGTGCAAGGAAAATGTACAATTTGTTTTAGATTTTTCTGAGTTGCACTGATAGTGAATGCATTCAGGAACTGATCCTTAAGGGATTGCATAGTTTTTAGAGGCTTTATTTCCCTTTAAATACAAGTTATCCTCCATAGGAATTACACATTGGAATAGAGACTTGGAGAGCTTGTGAAGAGGCCAATATTTGGCCTTGAGCTTGCTTATGAGTTGGAGATTGAATTTGCTAAGTGTTGGGATTTTTCTTGAGAGAATAAGCATTGTAATTTCATCTTGATTTTTCAGATTAATACAATATAGTAGTGGGGTTTTGAGCTATGGCTTTCCCCAAATATTTATTGTGTTATGTGCCCTTGATTTTCTTCCTCTTGTTGATTATTTTTTTCTCGATCTTTATGGGCTTTTGTTTTAAAGAGTATAAGTAGATTCTTGTCTCTTGTTTTAGTAGATTACATGATCTTGTGAATTTATAGGATTTTCTACATTAAATGTCCTACAGGCTAGAGTAATGATTCCTTTGATCTTTTGTACACATTAGCATTGTGTTCCCTATGGATATGTGATACCTCTAGCTCCTCAAATAATTTCTGTAATTGGTGAATTTTTTATATACAAATATTTAGGACCAAACTATGAAATGTACCAATCCCCAAGAGCTAATCAATAATCACTCGATAATCACCAAAGATTTTTAAGAATTTCACCTACTTGGACATTGCAAAGTTAAGGACAAGCCAAAGGCCAATTATTTCTTCTTTATTATTAGTTCTAGGCCCCATCCCCATGCTAAGAATGAAATTTTTATGGTTGTTCAGGTGAAATGCAACTCTCGCTCCACATAAAACCCCAATATGAATTTTGGCTCCATCTAAGAAGGCCCAAGCCTTTCAAGTATCTATCCTAGGCCCAAGTGGAAATTTTTATTCTTATTTATACCTTCTGAATTGATTTCCTTCATTGTTTATTTTGGTTTTTGCACTATCTCTCGCATATTTAGAACTTGACTATTAAATATGGTTTTATTCTAGTGTAACCAAATATGCCAAAGGACCAAACATGGAAGGTTGGTAAGATGTTCCAGGGTTGGATTTTTTGTCCACTTTGTGAGGCATTCCCCTAATGACCTACCTAGCCACATCCCCATGTAGGCCTCCTCATGTAGGAGCATTTTCAACACTAGCTGTGAAAAAACACAATCCATCAAAAAGTCTGTCATTGACTCTTGATAATAACATTAAAGTGGACATTTTGTAGGACCTTCCATCCTTGTCTTTGAAGGTTATCTTGCATGAGGATCCTTTAATTTAGCACTAGCTATAGAAAGAGACATATATTTGAAGGACAACACCACTTCCAAACAACTTTATACCATTGAAAAGGGTCTGACTCTACTTCTTATGTCACCATCAGTTCATAAGCTAGTTTCAATGTAGCCAACTTGCATTCTTTGTTCATTTACCTCTTGAGATTTTCTGGGTATCTACTCAGTCTAATATCATTCTATGCAAATGAAAATACAGATTGTGTCCATTCTCATGCCAGATTCCCTGAGAGGCCCAAAGCATTAGTTGATTTTCAAGGTCTTAGGGACATCTCATTAGCACTGGGATCAATCGCTTTAGAGAGTAAAGAAATGCATCTAGATACTTTAACACCACTACTAGATTCAAGGAAATTATTTTGAGGCCATTAGGTCCTACCCAAAGATACTTTCTTAAGTCTATTTTTCTTCTATCTCCTACCTTCCAAACATGTCCTTTTTTAATTATGTCAAACAATGACATCAACACCTTTCAAATAGTTGACTCTCCCTATTAATAATTCATCTCTGATCGAACCCATTCTTCGATTTTTTTCATTCTTCCAATACTTGCCTTGCATCAAAGTTCACCATAGGCTACTAGCACCTTTGAAAAAATGAAAATTATTTTGAGCCCCCATCCTCCCAATTTATTTGGGATAGTAATCTGTTTCCAGCTTTCTAATTGCATCCCTTCATGTTTTTCTCCTTTCCAAAGAAAATGGAAATATAAACTTTTATTTTTGTTCAAAATTTTCCATCATACACTTGTAAGGGCAAACCAATAGACTGGGATTACTTCCAAAATAGATTTTACTAGGATCAATTGGTCTCCCAAGGAGTGTCATTGGTTGCACCAATGATTGATCCAACATTCCATTGTATTTACCATCCAAATCCAATCTGAAATTTGGTAACTTTCGTCATTTCAATGATAACTAAGATATTTTATTCCCTTATCTAAAGGAGAATAAATGGAAAGGAAGAAAAAAAATTAAAATTAAAAATTAGACTATCAAGTTCTCCATTAGTTAACATAATTGACTTGGAAGGACTAACTTCCATGCTTGTAGCTTCAGAATACATTACAATTATGCTCCAAATACTTCTTAGTTCTTCAATCGATCCATGTCGAAATATAAGAATATAATCAACAAATAATAGTTGTATAAGTTTGGCTAGTGTGGATACTTGTATACATTTTACTCTTCTTCCCCTTGCCACCTAATTGAGAAGAAGTATTAATTCTTCTACCATCAACGAGAATAGGAAAGGTGAAAATTGACATCCAAGTTGATTTTCCATTGATCAACACCACAAATTTCTCCAAGTGACACATCCCATTATCCGATTAGTAATATCAAGAAGCAGATTAATTTGTAGTAAAACAAGTCTGAGGAAGACCTAATTAACTCTATCATAAGCTTTAACCAAATCTAATTTTAGCACTAACTCGGAGATCTTATCGACTTTCACATTATGTAGTGCATCCCGTGTTGATCCAATGACATTGCAAATATGTTTATTTGACAAGAATCCAAATTTTTCCTTAGAAATACCTTTTGAGAACTATTCCTTCAAATAATCAGCTAGAATTTTTAAATTCAAATTGTATAAGAAATTTCATAAACACAGAGTGTATAACTCCACGAAAGATTGTGGATCAATATTCTTTAGAAGTAATGCTCTCATACTAGCATTGAGTTCCCCCAATATTCTTCCTCCCACTCTAATCTCTTCCATGACATTGATGTAACACCCTCCTCCCACACTTACCCAAGTTCAATGGTCCACCAAGGAAAATATGGTTATTATGGGGTGACTCAACCTCCTAGGTAATGTTAAGGAAGTCAAATTGAGAAGCTAAAACCTTGTTGACCTTCCTCATGAGCTATAGGACCCTTGGGAGCCAAACAACCACTCCATGTGCCCAAACCTTGAGCTAACTTTCTTTTTCACTAACCTAGACTCCCATTCGCTTGCATAACAAGGCAAGCCAACAAATGTAAGCCTCCAAACACATTGATAACCCTTCCTCCTATTGGTTGTAGTTTAAATAAACCACTTTTGTGCATGTGACCCCGAGATATGAGCCACTTTTTCAGGGCTAGGATCCATACCTCTACACATAACTTTATATAAATTTCTAGAATGATGAATGACATAAAGAAAAAGCCATTAATGAAAGTCTTAGACAATAACTTGACCTAACTAGGCCTAAAAATGATAGGCATTATGTCAAACACATAGTGAACATGTATTCTATAGGTCATAATTACATATCTGAACATAGGGGTCTCATACTTATATAAGAATCATCACGAAGGTCTGATTCCCTCCCACAATAGCTACATTATCATCTATTAGGTAATAATTTTATTAACCATTTATTTACCAATCAAAACATGATGAGATACATTAATAAAGTCTGTCATAAAACTATGCTTATAAGTAGCACATAACTAGAATAATAAAAATGATAGAACAACCATCAAAGCCACATAATAACAAGTATAAATACTGATGAAATATAAGAGGAAAATAACTCGTATTAACATATCTAAAACCAACTAGGTCAGGGGCTTCCATGTACCACTCGACCATAGATTGGGCTGAACCAAATATCTCTTTCAAGTAATCACACTCATGCCATATTCCAAGCATGAAAGAGGGATATCATGGAATAACAAAAGAAAACCAAACTGGGGCTTCTAGAGGCAAAACCACCTCAACCCTCAACCATTGATTCCACCTCACGATCATACATCACTAACCATCACCAAATCGATCTCTTCCTTAATTGTCAAGGGATCCAGAGTATTTGTTCCAACCCAACTCCAGGAATAGTAACTCAACCTATAGTTATTTCAAGGCTCCAAAGCATTTTGCAAACCAAGGCTCTGGGACTAGTAACTCAACCCACCAAGGGCTCCAGAGAATTTTTACAACCAAGGCTCTAGGACTAGTAACTCAACCCAAGTGGTTCTAGGGATTCCAGAACGTTTGTCCAACCAAGGCTCCAGGAACTAGTAACTCAACCCACAACCATGAGGAACATGAGCACCAATCGGAAAAAAATGGGAAAAACCATAACACCATGGTTATCTAGGAAGTGTCAAGGCTAGAAAAAACCACTGCCAATCCAGGAAATCCTCCAAGCCAATAGTAGCTCGTACCAAGAAACCACATGCATGTACCATGCATGCCAAAAACAATAAGGAAATCATACATGCAACTAGATACCTACAAAGAAATCTAGTTGTATTCGTTGATCCACTTGTTCCCTTGCACTCTCCTACTTTCCTTTTCCTTCTTCCTCCAAATCGAAGTGAGATTAGAATGCTCCAAGCATGCTCCAAAAATTCTCTATGTGTGAGAAAATGAGAGAATAGAAGAGAGCTCCAAAACTAAACTCACAAAAGATAACACTGACAAAAGCCATGAACTGATCCCCAAATTCATTTTTATGATTAAGGCCTATAATTTATTCTTTTCCCTTCATTTTTCCTTCAATTTACTTCTTATGCAAATATCTGACCTTTCACCTTCCTTTTCTCCTATTTTCCATTATTTTCATAAATAAATTCCATTTATTTCCTCTTTTCCTTTGCCAATTTCCATAGGCATTAATTAACCAAAGAAACCCACTAAGATTTTTTTCCCACCATTCAGCTTGGACTACGTGTCCCATGACCTTGGTATTATATTTTGTTACATGGAAATTCAACGAGGGGCTATTACAAAACCCTACCCCTTGGGGGAGCATCATCCTCAATGTTTAATAACACTTTTAAACCAACAAAAACATATTGTTTATATAGCTTCATAACACAACTTGTTGCAATATTTATAATAATGAAATGTTGAAAACATGAAAAACATGTCACTTTCTGTAGCTTTATGAAACAACTCACTACAATATTTACAATAACAACCATATACTCTCATTCACATTTTATTCAACCAACAAATAATCATACTCTCTATGGATATTTATAAGCATAGATCAATACATTATTTACAGTAATATACACATATATACATATGCACATTTTCTCAACCAACAAATAAAAGGATACGTTTCCTGCATAAACAACAAAGGAATCATAGGCTCACACCTCCACCCTCAAAGTAGTATCAAGATTCACCTCCTTCCCAAGAAGTCCAAAATCCACTTCTAAAGTAAAAACTGCATCCAATTTCCAACGCCATAATCCTTGCACTACTTGTCCTCTTAGTGAACAATTACCGACTCATTGTTCCAGGGCACACAACCAATGTGCTTTTGATTCCATTTGGCAATGGTAATGACCAAAATCAATGTATTCCTTAACCTTTCCTTCTCTTCTACATAGTCCCTTGGGAAATCTGGTCACCTCCTTTGCTGCAATCACACACCTTCCAGGTTCTGTGGGCGGGCCCTTCTCTACTACACAGTCCTTCGGGTGACCCCTCCCTTGGTAAGGTTTCGTCACATTAGAAGGTCCAAAAGTCAAGGCTTATTCATGTCTAAAAGCCATCATAACAGTCATAGCATGCTCATGGAAATCAATGGACATTATTGGGTACTAGTGTCCCACAATGGCCCTGCTCCTAAACTGCTTTACCAACATACTGCTGCTTGTTCCAATTCCTTTCGTTGTTGCTGCTAACACTCTAGCAACCAGTTCCAACAATCCAAACCAAACATTTTCCATGTTTCCCTGTACCAATCACATAATTCCAATAGATTAAAAAAATTTCAAATTAATTCAAATAATACCTCATTGGTGGCCCATTAATACGATACACTTGCAAATTTGTTTACTTCCTATCACAACAATTCAAACTAGCTCTTTGACCAAATCATCATGTATAAGAATATCACATATGGTTAGTTCAAAACACAACCATCATAAATCAAAATCATAAATCATATGTAACCATCATAAATCAGAGTAATAGACCATATGCATAATAAAACTGAAATAAAACACTGATACTTATCTTTTAATTGTTCCTTTGCTTCTACCATTATTCTTTGTCCTTTCAGTACACACATCAGATCGGTTGCCACACCCGGAAAGCACCCAATGCCTTCGCTTCTCTTCAATCGCGTACACATACACATAGTGTACACCACACGCATATAACCACACATTGTATACAACACATACACCTACACCTGGTAAACAACGAAACATAGACACCAACACCTGGTGTACAACACAACACGATATATACATCTAAACCTGGTGTACACCAAAACACAATGCATACACTAATATCCAATGTACAACACAATACATATATGTATGTAGAGTATAACACAATGAATACACATGTCACAATACCATGACTACACGATACACATACACAATAGCACCTATACACCACACAACATGTAGGACATGGACACAAGAGCACATGTACAACATGTACACGGTACCACCTATACAAAACACTGCCTGCACAACATGTACACAACACCACACGCACAATGTGTACACAACATTGCATGTACACAACACCACCTGCATAGCGTGTGCACAACACCACACGTACATAGAACCACATGCATGACGTGTACACAACACTACATGCACAACATGTACATAACACCACTTGCACATAACACCCCATGTACAACATGTACATAGCACCACATGCACATATCGCCACATGTACAATCATGCACACAACACCATATGTACACAACATCGCATATGCAACATGTACATAGCACCATATGTACACAACATCTCATATGCAATATGTACATAGCACCATATATGCACAACACCACATATAAAACATGCATATAGCACCATATGTACACAACGCCACATATCCAACATGCCCATGACACCACATGTACACAACACTTTTCATTTTCGAGTTGTTTTTCATGTTTTCTTGGGGTTTTTTTGGCTAGAGTTCTCGTTTTGATTTTATAGTTCATGTTTCAAAGTTTACATTTTTTATATGCAGTGTTGTGTACATGTGGTGTCATGGGCATGTTGGATATGTGGCGTTGTGTACATATGGTGCTATATGC
>Ga0139314_100037_pt1 | contig 19870 bp, 18 predicted proteins | sample In2P11_FD_99376 | JGI IMG/M metagenome (GOLD analysis project Ga0139314, IMG submission 99376)
TGAACTGGAATAAGAAATCCAAGCATGCACTCCTCAGCTCCTCGTCCTCAACCAACAGCCACCGTTGCACCCTCTGCAAAACATCCTGGTGGTACGAGTGCGATGAACATGCCGAGCTTCACTTCTAGTGCTTCCGCGACTCTGGCCTCGTACGAGCCGCCGCAGTCTTATCCGCTATCTCTAAAACCCGTGGTCACACCTGCGAACAACCCCGACTTCTACAAAAACGAGCGCAAACGCAAAGCCGAAGCGCATCTTGGACCACTGGCGAGGAAATACCGCAACATCATGCTCCCTGGCACCGGCTTCATCGGCCCCAACATCTACGTCCGCGCGCAAATGGCGCTGCAAAGCGGCGTCGAGGAAGAAGAGTGCTACGCCCTGCACCACCTAGTCAAGATCTCCCACGAACGAGGCGATAAATACCGCTTCGATCAATTCCCCGGCCTCGCCGAAGCACTGGTTAAGAAAGCCCTGCAAATCAGCAGCCTCTTCTACGATGTTGAGTGGGATGTTTCGTACGATGATGAGGCGATGTACTACGATGACGAAACCCTTAATGGGCTGACAGGGACGAGCGATATCGTGCAGAAGCTCAAAAGCCGACTCCCGCTTGTTACGGACGATAGTATACAGACCGCCCACTTCTCTTCCCAACTAAATCGCATCACCGAAGCCGCCCTCGTAATCCGCAACATGTGTCTCCAGCACGAGAACGCGCAGTACCTCGCCAAACAACCCATGGTGCGGGATTACCTGGCCATCGTCCTTAACCTCCCGCAACACCCAGGGGTCGCGGAGCTACAGCACTACGCCCTCGATACAGCGGAGCAGATTCTCGTCTGGAGCGATCTTGGGCCGCAGGACGCGGTGTACCAGGCTTTACTCCGTGTGCTCTCCGGCCAGGACAGAGGAGCCATTATTACGGCGTTGAAGACGATTAGTAGGATTGCTATGCACTCACCCCTCCCCAAGAGACTGAATGACGTGCCGAAGGATGTTTTGCAGAGGGTGCAACGGTGGCTGTTGGTTGAGGACGAGGAGCTGAGGAGTGCATGCTTGGATTTCTTATTCCAGTTCACCTCTTTCGGCGACAACGTTGCGCAGTTGCTTCACTCTATCGATGCGGAAGCTCTGGCGAGACAATTGAGTCGATTACTGCTATTTGCAGCGAAGGAAACGACAACACAGCGATCACACACCCGCTCCTCAGCCAAAGACGACGACAAGGTTCCAGCACCCGTCCCACGGCTCTCAAAGTCTCTCGTAGAGAGCTTGCTGAAGTTAGACGAGCCCGAACGCTCATCTGAATGGTTGCGGATGTGCTTCGCACCGAACAAGGAATCAGAGATAACGCAGATATCTCTCTGGCAAGCCTACCAAGCTACCTTCGCCCCGCACGCCACCACACACCCTCATCTGATAGCAGGCGAGTTCATCAAGAATGTCTCTGCGACGTTCGCGGGCGCGACGGCGCAGGTGGCGGGGGCGAACAAGTATGTTATCCGTGGGATTCGCCCGCGTAAAGTACCCGTCGACACGGGCATGCTGGCTGGTAGCAAGGGGACGGACAAAGGGAAAGAATTACATAAGTGCTCATGGCGTGTTACTGTTCCTGCTGAGCCGACCAGGGATCCTATTACTGGGGTCATGTCGGGGCCGACGACGAGGGAGGTGGAGTGTGGGGAGTGGTTCAAAGGCTCTGAGGATATGCTCAAGCACATTCTGCGCGAGCATCTGCAACTCCCGGCTAAAAAGCAGCAGACGGGGACACCGCAGTCGAATGGCACAGACAGGATGGATCTGGACTCGAATCCGCTGTCGAGACCCAATAGCGCGATGGCTAATGGTCACCACACTTCCACCCCTAGCACACCCGCCCCCGGCTCAATCACTATAGCCGAGACCTTCGACTTCCACGCAGCGGACAAGATGACATACCGCTGTCGCTGGGCTGGTTGTCGACGGATGTCGCCTGAATTCGCCACTTCAGCCACTCAGCGAATCACTCGCACAGCGCTCTTCGCCCGCCACATACAGACTCACTTACCGGAAACAGATTCCACCCACGCATCCCACAACGTCAAGCCCTCCGACGAGCGCAAAGCCGTCGGAGGAGAAAAACTCACTTTCCACACTCTCGAAGACGAACGGGGGGATGCGGCAGGTATATCTCTTTCCGCTGCTCTGGTACTTAGGAATTTGGCGAAGTTTATGCCGCAGACGCCATCGCTCGCTACTACTATTGTAGACGGTGGGGTAGCAGCTCCTCGGCTGAACGGTGCAGTCAATGGGGAAAAGAAGGCCGAAAGGAGTGCTGGTAAGGAGGAGCCGAGCCTTATGGAGAAGGTCTTCGACGACGAGGTCAGGGAGAAGTTGTTTCATGCGATGACGCATGGGAGGCCGATTCATAATTATGTTGGGAGTGTGGTTAGGGCTATTGGGCGGAATGGGGGGTGAGGAGGATGTGATGTGATGTGAGAGGCAGGTAAAGGGGTTTGGGGGGGTTTCCTGATGGTGATGTATGGAATATCTACTAGCGAGGCGTTTGGCAGGAGCTCAGGTCTGTGGCATGTCGTCGACGTCGACCATCGTCTAGATGTACAACTGTTTGGCATTCATGCTCTTCGCGGCTATGGCCAGCTTCTCTAACACTTCTATTTACAGTGGAAACTATCGCGTTTTCTCGAGATGGTATCATGTCCACTAGAATCCCCATGACGGGTGTCGACCCTGTATGGCCCTTGCGTTCTCAATGCAACAATACTGTCCTTGACTACTCTCCAGCGCTAGTAACCGCCATATATGAGTGGAGGGTGTATCAAGCTGCCAGTGCGGTTGTTCGACCCTAACGACCTGATCATTGTAGCGGAGTCTTCGATGTGATCGTTCAGCGCTTCCCTCTCAGAGCTATATGCGCTAACCGACTAGGCATGTTGAGGTCGGCTATCAAGTGGTTGGCAGCATGATTCAATTCTCAATCAAGTCATTGCGAACCAGCAACAGTGGCTGAGGCGACTGGGCAAGACCTTCCATGCTTCTTGAGCAGGTCGGGCGAACATCTGCATCATCGAGCAGTTGTCTGCGGCTTAATATGGTGCAGCTAAGATTTCACTCAACGGACATCGCATAAGTTCGGCATGCCCCTGTTATCACCCATCATCACTCCCCGAGAGCGGCGGACTAGGTAATTCTAGCGTGGCCAGGCCATCCAATCTTGGCCTCTGGCGCCTCTCATCGTCTCTACTTGCGATACCGATCGCGCCTCCAGGATGATTTCGCTTGAACACTGCGCTAGTCTTCGAACGATGCAGCTGGTCGGCTACGGTGAGCGCTAGCATATCTGCCACTGCGAGCGCTACGGTGGTGGAAGTTGTTGGGGCCGCTACACCGAACGTGGTTTCCTCGCTTTCGGTGATAGGGGCGGGCAGCAGTATGCCATTCCCAGGAACATCAAGGAGCCGGCAATCCTCGGCCTTGGTCTGTCCCGTGAGGGCTAGGACCCTAACTCCCCTTGGGATGTGCGGGAGTAAGTTGAGCAGTTCAGGTGCGCGGCCGCTGAAGCTGATCAATACCACCACATCGTTCTCACGTACATCTCCGAGATCACCGTGCAGGGCTTCGCAAGCATGCATGAAGCTCGCTCGTATGCTGAGGGATTTGCAAGTGGCAACTAGTTTCTGGGCGATGTAGGCGGATTTGCCCACGCCGCAGGCTATGAGCTTGCCTCCCATGCTCTGGGCATTGACAATGGTATGTACGGCGGAGCTGAGGCCTGATCGAGCGATCTGGTCCGTCTGGTAGAGGGTGGCGATGTTGGCAAGGGCTGCCGCTTCCGTGGCTAGAATGTCGGTGGCGCGAGCGAGGAGGATGTCTTGAGCTTCGCTGTCCGCTGCTTCGACGGACGCCTTCGCTTCGGAGTCCACATTGAGCTCGCCGTCGCTGGTAGGTGGTGGCGTTATCGCGACCCCAGGCTCTTCTGACATGCGACCTCGCTTAGATGGGCGGAGTGAGTCCATCTCTGTAGTTCCTCGCTCGGGGTGGTAGTCTTTGTCTTCGCCCTTTGTTACAGTAGCTCCGCGGCGAATATAGCAAAACGGAAAAAGTGGACAAAGCAGATGAGATGGTTAATAGTACGGAAACATGTCGCAGGCACCTACCTGTACTGCTGTTGTGTCGATAGTCTAGACTCTGATATGGGATGGTGTGCGAGTACGGCCGACCGGAGACCGTTGGTTTCCGGCCTGTGGCTGGATTGCCGTCATTGATTATGTGAGCACTATGAGTGGTCTGTAGCTTGCACATGGTCACACACTGTGAGTTTGGATATGGACGGATGGTTCAGGGTGTTAGAGGTAAAAGGGTCGAGACACACGATGATGGAGTGGCAGAGCCTCAGAGGTCAGCGTGTTTGTTGATGATCGGCAGGTTCAGTATTTGTGCCTGCCGAATCGACACCGAAAAGCACGGGCCAGGCTTGGCCATATCGCTCTCTTGTCCTTGCGTTTTCTTCTTAAAAACTACTGCGTGACTGCGCAGCATCATTCACCTCACCTCGACTCTAATACATCACATACGGGGCTTAACTCACTGCTTTGCCACTGCTCTAGGATGGAAGACAGCAGCTATAGCGCACGGCATGTAACAAGTGGGCAAGACTCAAGGTGATCAATGTAAGTGATTTTGCTTCTTCCATCACGGATGCTTTCTCTCTGTATCATTGTGATTCGAGCCACTATCTGATCGGTGTACTTCCCACTCTCTTATTTCCGACTCCCAGATGTTCACCATGCGAAGCCTGTCTCCTATTGTCTCTGATGCTTCTTACCTGCAAGATCCAGCCCTCGACGTGTCTCTAGTCTCCAGGATGAAATAGACTAACGAAAGGCTCCTGCGCTTCCCGCGGTCTCCTTCGCGCGAACAGAAGTGCCATGTTCAAGCGATGTTGTTCGACTACCAATGCTAGCTGCGGCTGAAGGTACTTTGGTACGTGCTCATGCAGGAACCATGAGGGGAAGGAGCTCTCAGCAACCCTCCACCCACAGTCCATTGTTCAAGTACAAGGAACCCCCCGACGACCCTCGCATAACTCAAGGAGGCACTTCAATGACCAGCGTGAGGGAAGACAATCATCCAGATGGCAAAGAACGGCATTTTCAGCTTCCTTGCAAGCTACTCGGTGCCCATCCTCTTGCTCTTGATCGTAGCTCACTTACTACGCAACAAGTATAAGCCTGGGCTCAGTAATATACCTGGACCGCCCATCGCAGCGTATACCAAGCTATGGCGTCTCCACGATGTCTGGAAGGGTCAAGCGCACTGGACAGCCATCGCACTCCATAAGCAGTACGGGCCACTGGTGCGAATCGCACCGAACGTAGTGTCCGTCGCCGATGCGAACGAGATCCCAAAGATCTACAACGTCAAGGGTGACCATACCAAGACAGCTTTTTACCCCATACAGACCATTTCTTGGAAGCAAAAACCGCAGATGAACCTCTTCAGTACCAGAGACGAGGCCGAGCACCGAGAGCAGAAGAAGAAGATCGCTAACGCGTACACCCTGGAGTCGTTATTGCGGATGGAAAATGCTATTGATGAGTGCAGCAAGCTTTTCCTCGCAAGGCTGGGTGAGTTCGCGGATCATGGCGAAGCTGTGGATCTGGGCAAGTGGCTGCAGTACTATGGTAAGCATCGCACTTACATGCACAGTGATCGAGACTAAGAGCATTGACCGTGGCAAAGCTTTTGACGTGGTTGGTGAATTGACCTTCGAGAAGAAGCTTGGCTTTCTAGAGAAGGGTGGCGACGTTGACGGCATGATGCAAGCAATCGAGGGCATGCTACTGTATGCATCTCATTGCGGCCAGGTGCCAGAGGCGCATCCTTTCTTGCTCGGCAACCCTCTCTTCCCTATGCTGATGCCGAGCATGGAGACTTGGAATCAAGTTCTCGTCTTCACATTGAAGGCTATCAATAGCCGGACAACGATCTCCCGAGACGGAGAGCTCGAGCTCGAAGAAGGCCGTATAGGCAACGATATGCTCTCGAAGTGGGCCGCAGTTAAGGCTTTCGACCCGCTGAAGATGAGCACTCGTGATGTGGTTGTTCACCTGAGCACCAATGTGCGTCTGCAAGCTTGCGGAGTGCGTGGAACACAAGCTGACAGCAACCAGGTCTTCGCTGGCAGCGACACCACGGCTATCGCACTTCGAGCAATACTGTATTTCCTCATCAAGAACCCAGCAAAGTTGGAGAAGCTCAGGAAAGAGATCGATGATGCTGACAAGGCCGGCAAGCTCAGCGACCTCATCAGTGACAAGGAGTCAAGGACAGAGTTACCGTATCTGCATGCCGTCGAGAAGGAGGCGATGCGTCTTCATCCTTCCGTAGGCCTCTTGCTTGAACGACATGTGCCTGCAGACGGTACGACTCTATGCGGCAAACACATTCCCGGGGGCACTATTGTTGGCATCAACCCATGGACGCTTCAGCATGATCCTAAGGTCTTCCCCAACCCTGAAGCTTTCGACCCGGAGCGATGGCTGGAAACTGGCTCGAACAAGGAGCAGCTGGCTGTGATGGAGAAGCACTTCTTCTCATTCGGTGCAGGTTCTAGGGTCTGGTAAGTATTTTAGCACGACAACACATCACAAGGCGATAGTCGCTAACGTCCTGCTATCTGCAGTATCGGTAAAAACATCAGCATGATCGAGATGCGCAAGATCATCCCGCAATTGCTGCGTGATTTCGACATTGGCATCGAAGAGGGCAAGGAGTGGAGAGTGAAGAACGTTTGGTTCACTCAACAGCAGATGCCACGTTTCACATTGCGGAGGCGGAAACGGGATTGAGTAGCTATGGTAATACAGGTATTGACACTAGGGGGTGACTTTGACCAGATCAGATGCTCTTACAGCTTACTCTGTCCTTTCACAGTCGCCAGGGTCGTCCTCAAAGCATTCATCGACGGTGAAAAGAAGTATTCGCCACCTTTGGGCACAACCTGCGGCGGGTCAATACTAGCATGTGTCGATCAGGTATCCGAAGTTATACTTACGAATCTATTGATGCCAGATAAAGCCAACGGTCGATTTGGATCTTGAGGGAACAGCCCGTTCATATTGACAGTCTGATTGACGTTGTCCTGTCCCATCACAGCGTCAAGTCCAGCACCGTCAACAAAGAAGCCCGCGTTGTTGGCCCAGGTCGTCTGCAGGAAGTTGAAGCCTTTACCAAGACTCGCTTGGTAGCAGACGAACAGTAGGCCGCGCTCGCCGTTAGGGTCAGTATCGATTTCCTCTCCATATGGAATCCCGCGCCGCACGATACGGAACTGGTCAACTGTGCTGCGACCAAGGTCACCACGAGGGTTCATCTTGCGGATGTGGGCGCCGAAAGGGCACTTGAAGTTGCTGTTGGGGCTGAACTCGAAATTGTTGACGCGGTTCGGGTCGTTGGCGATTCCGGTGTCATCGAAGTCTGGAGAGAGCTCCACCGGACAACCTACGGTGTTCGCTTGTCAGTCAACGCTGCGTGGGTCCATTGAGGTTCTCTCGGGTGCTACTGACCGCTCTTCCACCTCCCAACCAGCCGGGCACCAAGCTGACCCGACCAGGTCCCAAGCTGGTTGGATGCATCGACCAGGAATTTGTCCCAGTCTTGAACATTCTGCTTGAGCTTACGGAAGCAAAGGAAGCTACCATCGGTCATCCATGCTGGATGCGAAACATTATCGCCTGAGCGGTTGCAGAGTATGACCCCAGGAGAGACTGTGTCCTGACCTGGTGGCACGTCCGTGTCAACGCCCTCGACTGCAGGCTCGGAGACACCGTCCAAGAAGCCGAAGCTGGTCATCGTCAGCTGATGGCGTTGAGCTGGAGCTATTCACTTACTGCTCGTGGCCTTCCATAGCACCCGGCCGAACCTTGCCGCTGATGGTCGTAGTAACCCTGATCGACGAACCCAGGATACCAGTAATCTTATCGAGCTTCTTCTGGCACTCTTGGCGATCACTGCCCGCAGACAGCAAGACACCGTGAAGCTTCGCTGGAGATGAGAAAGCAGCCTCCCACGCCGGCTCAGCAGCAGTTCCATCCTTGAGCGGGTCGTTCAACGACGCGGCTTCGCTCTTCATACCACCTTCGAAGTGCAAGTCCTGTGTCGCTAGGTCCAGCTGTGCAAGCACCTGGGACATCTACAGCCTGTCAAAAGCCGTCCGCTACACTTCCAGCATCAAGCTTGACTTACCTTCTGCAGACCCTGAAACGAGAAAGCTATGTTCGCCGCAGCCGTGGGCACAACACCGCCATTCCTGTTATTGGCAATACGCTCACGTGTCGTCTGAGCTCCAACGGTATGCGCAATTTCGTCCGCCACCTGCTTAAGCTTAGAGCAGAAAGCCTGTGCATCAGCAATCTCAAAGAAAAGCAAGATCTCAGCCTTTTTCGGCAGACCGCTGAGCAGGATGTCGCCCTGGATATTGTTCAGATCGAGACTGCCCGTGGAGCTCATCTTGTCTAGATCTGGATGCTTTGTTGATACGGCTGTATAGTGAACACTTTTGAGTTTGAGCGAGTAAGCAGCAACAAACGAGCGATGGAAGGACAAGAGCGCACAGCCGATACTTGACCTCCCCCATCTCAGGCATTCGCGTGATCTTGCCCACCACACGCCACGCGCCCAAACCTCAGCTGCACGATAATGTAGACGTAGACCTAGGTGGCTTATGTGAGACTGTTGCAGGAAAGCATGGCGTACCACTTTACGCCATGAACTTGGCGCATGCACCTGTTCCAGAGATCTAGACACGGTGCTCAGCTCATGCGCAACATAAATGTGTGCAGCAAGCCTAGGGAATTTCTGCAGTACTGAGGCTGGCTGAGAAGGCAACTCTATATACCTCCCCTCACCCACTGCATATGTCTGGAGTCTCCAGCGCTGCGCATGCAGTGTGATAGCTTCATGAGGGTTCAAGAGGCCCATTGTCATCGTGCTAGGCTTGCAGATGCTTGATGTTAACAGGTACTTGTGCAGGCAGCCACCCGATGCTGACAAGCCCAAGACCCAGCCGTAGCTTGGCGATCAGGTAAGCTGACCTGACGTGACCTGGGAGGCTGGACAACGATGCACTGCAGGCAAGACGTTCATGGATGCCTTCTCATATTATGCATACTAAGCTATACTGCAATATCAGTAGACAGTAGTGACGTACCCGCGTCTAGTACTCATCACTATCATACTCCTCCTCAGGCAACAGCGCCCTATACCTCCTACTCGCCAAATCCTGCTCCAACCCTCCATCGCTCTCCGGGTCCACATAACCTATCATGTAGTCAGCACAAGTGTCCCATCGTATAATTAATAGGAAGTCGCAGGGGGTCCAACTTACCTCGACCTCCAAAGAAACTAAGAGCCACCGGTAAGAACACCAACGCATGCAACGCAGCCCACACCACCAGCGCAAGCCAAACCCTGAAGTAGTAGATCTCGAAGATTTTGCTTCTGGTGAATGCGAGCACGAAAACACCCAATAACTTCGTCACCGTGATCCCCGAGAACACCGAGCCGCCGACATTCACCAACGCGGCCCATGCTCTCGCCTCTTTACCCGTGCCACCTGCAGCACTTGCCCTGCTGATCTTACTCGATCCGCCAGCGCCATTGATCGCAGCCGCCATGCCTAGCGCTGGAGCGCGTTCGAGGATAGAGGTCGAGGGTATCGTAAACGCCCTCGCGATGTGAGCGCAGAATTCTACGCCGATACCGACGCAAATTACTATGTTAACCAAGCTGACGGCGTTGAGCGAGACGCCGACCAGACTCATTGTGCCCACGATATCCACGACGATCATGGCCACGGTGACTGTGACCACTATCCCCGTCGCTATGCTTCCGAGAAGTGTGCTGGTGATGACCAGGATGAATGCTAATGCTGCGCCGACGAGTGCGGTGGAGAGGCGAGCGATGTCGGCGTACTGATCGAAGAAGATGTAGAATTTGCTGTAGGGGAAGACTTCCAGCCCTGGGTTCTCTTCGTTGATGGACGCAGCGATCCTCCTCGCGGCGGCGTAGGCGGAGATAAAGTCCTCCTGGCTCCTGAGCGGCGTATGCGCAGTCCTGAAATGACTCGCCGGAGTCGTCACCCTCTTCTCATCAACAACCAGAGCATCACCGTACGCAGCTTGGCCAGCGAGGGGGCATTCCTGTGTCGTAGGCGACTCGAGCCAACGGAGCATGTAATCCACGAACTCCTCTCCTTCCGGCATGCCGTACAGACTTACGTTCCACGGCGGGGAGCGGTGGGAGAAACATGTGCTACCGTCTGCCTCAACACAGCAGCTTTCAAGATCCGGGTTAAGCCAGCCGAGGTAGTCGTCTACCCAACTCGCGGTAGCATCCGAGATGTATGAGATGTCCGGGCGTTTGCGCTCTTGCTCTAGTACGTTGGCTAGTGAGAACTCCTTGCACGTCGAGAACCTTCCGCAAAGCTCCTGCTGATGAATGCGCTGTGTGGCATTGACATTATTGACGACGAAGTACACCGGCGGCCCAGCGCCGAAGTAATCGTAAAGGTCGTTGAAGTAGGGGATTAGGTAACTTCCCGTCGGAATCGCGATACGTTGGTCCAGTCCTAGCTGCACCTCGGGTAGTAAAGCGATACCTGCGGCGAAAAGGCCGAGAAAGATCGTCATAACGGCCACTCTAACCTTGTTTCCCAGCAGCGCAGGCGCGTACGTCTTCCTCACCCACCGTCCCAGCCAGCCCTCTTCTTCCACGCCACCCGAGAACGGCGCTCCGCCGTAGCCTCCTGCCATGGTGGGGTGCAACCCACCACTCTTACTCATCTTAAGACAAGGCACACAATCCGCCCTCCCCGCCTCAACCCTCTCCTGATTCAAAGCCAACACACTCACAAACATAGTCATCTGCAGCACCGCATTGATAAACACCGCTCCCGCCGCATACGCCGCGAAGTTCCGGACAGCAGGCATCCCCACCGCCGCCCCCAGCGCGAAAGCTACGGTCTCGGTCGTCGCGCTCAGCAGGATAGACGGCCCCATGCGGCCGAGGGCGCGAGCGAGACGGTCGGGTACAGATTCATCGGCATGGGAGATGTTGACGCGTTCGAATTCGTGGACGATGAGGAAGATGTTGTCCACTCCCACTGCTAAGACCAGGAATGGTATCACCTCGGCGATGATGAGGGTAGCTTTGACGCCCGCGGCGGCAAAGAGGCCGACGGAGGCTGCGACGGACATGAGTACGATGAGGATACCTACGACTCCGAGCGTGAATTTCGATTGAACCAATGCGGCGGCCGGGTTCCGGAGGACCATGGAAGCCGTAATTGTGGTAGAGCCAAGCGCGAGGGAGGCGTAGAGGAACATAACGATGTAGCTTATTACGACGATCTTGGCGTCTGTGTTGGTGTTTTTGTTTAGCTCCTGCTCGAGGGAGATCTCGGCGTTGAAGGAGAGGCGGAGGCCGCGTTGTTTGGCTTCCGCCTGGACGTCCAGTAGGAGGCGTTTGAGGCTCTCTTCCCATTCCTCTGCTTTCTCCAGCTCAGGGTCGCCGGGGTTGTAGTTCTTCACGACCCAAGTCGTTACTAAAGCTTTGGCTTCGGTGATGGATTCGGAGGTGTAGTTGTAGCCTCCTAGCAACATCTTCACGTCTAGCGGTTGGCCGAAGTCTGGTAGACACTCTACAGGCGTGTCAACGCAGTCCTGTATTTGCTCTGCCCAATCATCTTCATCCAGCTGCTCGAAGGAGCCGCCAAAGTATTGCGTGACAGACTGGATGACACAAGCATCGCCCGTAGGCCGGTAGCACACATCGTCGAGCGTATAGCCCTTGCCTAGACTCTTCTGTACCTGCACCCTCCGCTCCACATCGAACCACCAGCGCAGCGTGTCGTAACTCAGTACCGGTGCCGCAGAGCCATTAACATCGTTAACCAAGAAAGCCTGCTCGGCGCGGAAGAAAGGCCCGAAGTTCGTGTCAAAGAACTGCTTCTCCTTCGCCGCTGCAGAGTCAGGCGCAACCCATAGCTTAACTGGATCAGTCTCCACCGCGAAGTTAAGCCACCCCAGGCTTAGCAGACCAACTACGATGATTGAAGAGACGATCGTGATGGCCGGGAATCTCGCGCACGTTCGCGCCAAGGTACTGAAAGCACGATCGCAGTAGGTGTTCAAGACATACTGTCTTGTCGGACGGTCGATGTACCCAGAACGGTGTACCAGCTCGCCTTCGCCATCCTCCTCTTCATCCGCAGGCGTGGAGTCCTGAAGTAACTGCAACCGCTCATTCCTACTCTTCCGATGCTTGGCCGCAGCCACATGACCCGACACAGCCAGCACTAGTAGCGTAACGAACACCGCATACACTACCACCACCGCGAAACTCAAACAAGGCATCAGCCCAACGTGACAGCTGCCCACCTCCTCAATCGCCGGCAGAGATGGGCAAGCGGCCTCGCAATCCACGCAAGCGCACTTATACCTCTCATCCGAGCTATTACAGGGCTTCGCGTCGTCAAGCACCGTCTCCATATCCCCCAAATCCATGTCCCCAGGCCTCGGGAAGTTTATCTGAAACGGACTTCCCAGGAAGGGCTTCTTGTCCCCCAGATACTTCAGCATCTGCGTATAATTCTTCGCCCCTCCACCGATGAAGTCCATCGCTTTCCCTCCCGTAGCACCGAACTTGACATCCTTACAACTATCGTAAAACCCGGAGCCATACTCATCAGAAACCAAATGATCCAATTCCGTCACCAGAAACTTCCCCCTCTTCTCCACAGTATCCGTCACGTTAACGAACAGTGACTGATCAGGCGAGCAGGTGAACGTACAGAACAAATCATAAAAGTTCTTCTTACACGCCGGACACGCTGAGATGATATTATTCGCCTTGTTCAGGTTACTCTGTAGCGCATCGATCTGCTCTTCGCGGCAACAGACATCTGTGTCTTCCCATTCATCTCCGCAGAGCGAGACGAGTTGTTTCCGCACGTCATCAGATGGTGTCTCGGCTTTACCATTGTCGGGGCAGGGGAGTTGGGAGCCGAAGAGGGATTGCGAGCCGCAGTGGCCGCGGAGGGCGCAGCGGCCGGCTTCGTGGATCTTCGTGAGGTCGGGGCCTGAGGCGGCAAGGGCGGTGGTGGTGGCGAGGGAGAGGTATGACAAGAGGGAGGCGGTGAGCTTCATCGTGTCTTCCTCGCGCGTGCTCCGGAGAGCTGGACGGTAGACGTGGTGCGCCACTCGTCGCTGGGTAGCTCTTAGGCCTCACTCCAGCCGATGGTCGTCGTCGTCGCGTAGGATTTCGTTCTCGATACTGCGAGCTCGCGATACAGCTCCTTCGGCTGAAAATGTTGAAGGAGTGTGTTGGACGCAGTATGGTTGATAAGACAAACAGAAACGCTGGCGCCTGACAGTCCAACGCGCCTGATGATCCACAACGTCACCGCACGCCCGTTCCTGCCGCAAGTGGCTGGTGTTTCGCGGGGAAAGCTTGAGCTTGCCGCCGAGCCTCAGGTTCGAAACGGATCACGTGACACTGATTATGCTTCGGGTCTAACATCGCATTGACGGTCACAGACTGGGTTACTTTGACTGACGAGAACTCGGAGTTGTGGATGTGTAGGCAGAGCACAGTCTTCAGTCGAACTATAATTACATAAGAAAAAAGGTACCTGAGGTATCATGCAAGCTTCTTCGCCATATTCCTCCCAACCACACCATCTAGTAAACATGCATCCCAAAGGCTTCTCCGCTGGTATATTGCGTTATACAAGCAATCACTGTAAAGCATAGAAGCAATACTCCCCAGCACCATCGAAGCCCCTCGCGATCGCCACAAGAAAAGTGGCTAGCAGACATCTGCCCGTGCCCTGCCTCGTATCATGCAAGCCTAAGCGTGCACAGCCCTCCCATCAGCATCGCTCCTCTCCCTGCCCACCTTCCTATCACCCCCACCCGGAGCCCTCAACGCCCCGTTCCCCTTGGACAGCCCGTCCTCTTTCTCCTTCTGCTGCCTGCGCTCCCCATCCTTGACGGGCGAAGCATTCCCACGCCAGTCCCGGTTCCCATCCTTCTAAGCCTGGTCACCCGCCGGCGCCGGCGTACTCCCACCCTCGGTCTTGCCTGCGCCACCACGATCGCCTCTGCCACCCCGACCACGGCCGCGGTCGCCTCTGAAACCACCTCTCCCGCGCCCACGGCCGCCGCGACCGGACTCGCTATCACTCCCGGTAGTCGCACCACCAGCACTCTGATACCCGCCCCTGCCCTCACCTCCAGGGCCCCCACGCTGCGCCGGACCGCCTCGGTTACTACCCCATGTCCCTGCTCCACCGAAGTTGTTGCGAGGAGGGTAAGAGCGATACTCTGACGTTCTCGCTTGCTTCAGCTTCTCCCTCTGCTCCGCCGGCACCACCCTGTTGTTCAAGATCTCACGCATCACCTCGTTAGACTCAAAGTGCGCAACCCAGTTCCTTGGGCCGTGCTTCTCTACCCTCGTAACCTTCGCTGCGTCCTCGGGGGTGAAGAGCGTGCTCTTGATCTCGTCGGGGTTGGTTGGGTCGAAGATGTTGGCGATGAATATCGCTTTGCTTGGCTCTTGCGGCTGCTGGGGTTGTTGTTGCTTAGGCTGCTGTTGCTGGACGGGCGTCTCGGAGGGCTTCGGTGCTTCGGTGCCGCTGCCAGTGCCGTTGGTTTGCGGTGTGTCTTTGCCTGGCATGGTAGCTGTTGGTGCGGTGACACCATTGGGACCGATGGCAGCGTTAGGCTGAGCGGCTGACGCGTTCGGCTTCTGGGCTGGCGGACCGGGTGTAGGCGCTTGTTGCTGGACAGGCTTCGGCTGAGTTGCCTGCTGGAACTGCCTCTGAGCCATCGGTTGTTGCGCTGTCTGCTGTGGGGGCTGCTGAGTGTTTGGTGCTTGCTGAGCAGCCGGACCTTGCGGCGGCGGCCTAACTTGCTGCTGAGCCATCGGCAGAGGCTGCTGACCAGGAGTGGGCAGGTTACCACCAGTCGGTGGGCCAGTGGCGTTCGATGGCGCCAGAGGAGCAGGCTGCTGCCTCTTACCGCCACGATGCGAGAAGTTGAAGCCTTGCGCGCGCATCTCGGTGCCTATCCGGCCTTGATCGACATCAAGCACAAGCCAGCCAAACGCCGCATCTGCCAAGTTGAAGTTCCACATGTTCTTGAATGCGGACTCATCGACCTGGCCGTTGGGTGGTCCACCGCCGAAGGGGTTGCCGCCAGACGCCGTAGATGGCATCTTACTGACCAGCTCCAGCGCAAGATGCAAGAGCTTGTTCTGTGCCTCGTTCTCCGACACAGCCGGCTCCACCTCATGCTTGACAGTTTCCCACACGTCGTTGAACTGCGCTTTTGAAGCGGACAGCTTGCCGCGGTAGTGGTCGAGCGATGGGTTGACGGAGAACTCGTTGTATGAGCTGCCATACCTGAAGTGCAGACCCGCCGAGATAGAGAAGTCCGCCTTCAGTGTAACCGACAGCTGGTTCAGCAAACCTTCTCTTGCCGGCGAAGCGTGTGTGATGAGCAGACGTGTCTCAGTCGGGTCATACACACGATTCGCAGTGTCGATGAGCTCCCCAATCTGCAACAGTGTCGTCCACATCGTACCCTGACCACCCGCAATCGTTGTCCGGCCCTCACCGTTGTCGAACATCTTGTGCATGACCACCGCGCCGCCTAAACCGAGCAGGCGCAGCTTCACGCCACCCACATCCAGTAACCGGGAGTGAGACTCGTCGATGACGTGCAGGTTGTCGATCTTGTACTCGCCCGAGCGCAGCTTTTCCAGCACGGAGACGTCTTCGCAGGCACCCCATACTGTGAAGACTGGCACATCGAGCTTGTATGTCTTGTTGAGGAAGGAAGGAAGCTCGGAGAGGGGTAGGCGTTCGCGTTGGAAGCGCTCTTTGATGTTCGACTGGGGGCCGGAGCGGGCGATGTCGCCTTTGAGTGGCTCGGCTAGGAGGGGTGAGTACTGCGCGACGTGTTTGAGGGTCCTGGTACCGAATTATTAGCTGGAGTCCGGTCACCTGATCTGAATCGCGGAACTTACTTGTCAGCTATCCGCTCCAACGAGCTATCGTCGTAGAAGCCGAAGTCGCCCGTGTGGATGATGTAGTCCGCCTTCGCATTGCGCGCGAGCTCGTTGAGCTGGCGGAGGCTGCCTAGCTTGTTCGTGAGCACGTGTCCACTTCGTAACAGCTCTCGTTGTCTTCTCATACCTCTGACGTCTGCTATACAGAGTACTCTCGCATGACCAATCTGCTGAACGCGACCTTGGTTGGGCTCCAAAGGTCTTGCTCCTGGCACGGGTCCGCTGAGTGGTGGCGCGCCGTTGGGTTGGTATGCTTGTGAGTACGCGCGAGGCTGAGACGGTGGTTGCTGCATCGTCTTCCAGTCAGTGTTTCTGCACGGTATACGATTGTTTCTGTATGTTCCCTTCACTCACAGCCATGTGTACGATGTTCCGGTCAAACTTTCTGGGGTAGGTACGGAGCTCGGGGGTTTGAAGGTGAAGCGTTCGGAGGTGTCGAAGGAGGTTGTCGCGTGTAGTCTCGTATACTACAGTGGATTAGCTGGCGATTGGAGAGGTGTGTCGATGTTGTGAAGGTGTTGGCAGCTGCCTAGTTATGTGATGTCGAGAGTGAGGAAGATGCGACCTTCATGTTCGTTTGAGGTCCAGTCCTCGCCAAGAAGAGCGGAGGAGGTCCGAGCGCGCCGCAACAACGCCACTGAGCTTCATCTTCCTGCCCAACCTCGCTTCACGCTGCTATTCTCACCCTTAAATTGTTCTTGTTGTTGCCATACCGTTCCTATGACGCCCAGTCATGACGACACACTGACTGTAGCGCTCCTGCTCCTTCTAGCAATATCGGGTTCGGACGGGTCTCATATTGGTGGAGCTCCACGAGCTATGGAAGCTGGATGGAGGCTCCGCCTCCGTTGACAATGGTAGGAAAGAAGCGGTAGCAAGCACGTAGATGGTATTGTGTGCGGTTCAGATTGTAGGAATAAGAGGTGGCATATGCCCGTCAATTCATTGCCATCTCTCAGCTGCTTCCATATATCTCGCATGTGAGCCTTTCTATACTAGCACGTGTTTTTACGGGCATTTCACTTCACGTCTGATCTCTCACGCGCTCGTGCGTATTGTGCGCTATCACATGTTCTGGAGGGCCCTGCAGAGCCTATACAAGAACCCAGCCAGCTCTGTTCCTCTCCGAAACATCCACATCATCGTAACCTACTGCCGCGCTATACGTTGGCTCGGCCCATCTCTTTTCGGCACACAATACTTCGGGGATCTTACATACCAAGCGTACACCAGACACTAGACCACGATGGCCCAACCCAACCCTACATACGTTTTCCCAGCTCGCCCAAACAACAGCCGTATGTCTGTCTCCATCCCTCCAACCGATGTTCAACATACTGACGGCGAGTACAGCGGCTCAGGTCAATCATTACGGGCAAGGAAATTCTGCGGCTGGAGTGATGGGCGGTATGGCTTTCTCAGGCATCTCGCTTCATGCGCGCCTACTGACGGTAGATACAGCGCCATACGGCAGACAAGCTGGCCAGGAGGGATATAGTGGTCAGACAGGTCAAGGTATGTATCATCCCCGTCGTACTATATAGAGCTGGTTCGCTAACGAGCTGTTCAGGAGCACAATGTCTGTTTATACAAGGTCGGGATGTCATGGCTGGTATGTGTCTGCTAATGGTTTCTCAGCTGTGACGAATCCTACTAAGGTAGCATATGCGCCTCCGGTGGCACCAGCTTCTTCGATAAGCCCGCAAGCCGCCAGGACTTTGCGGAAGATAGACGAGGTACTGCGCAGTACGGAGAAGGCGATTCAGGAACTCCGGCCGCATGCTATCTCCGTTCCGCCAGCTGCCAATCAGCCGGCGTACAGGACGCCAGCACCTCGCCCAGAGCCTCAACCGCAGAAAAAGCCAGCTCTACCTCGACCATCCGGCCGCTACCCAGTCTTCACGACGACCAAAGGTCTCTGGGAAGTCATCGAACCCCTCGACACCCTCAACGGCGCTCAAAATCACGGCCTCCACCTCGTGCGCCGCGTCAAAAATGGCCGTCTTTACGTCCGCAAGCAGCTTCCCATTCTGAACGTACGAGACACCATCCGCGCCCGCTCCGTTGCCGAAATGCACGTACTCAAAGACCTCACCTACAAAAGCCTCGACGATAACATCATCTTTCTGCTCGAAGCCTTCTGGGACCAAAATAGTCCCCACATGAGCCTGATCCTGGAGTACTGCGACGCCGGCACCATCGAGGAAGACATCGTGCGCCACCGTGACATCAAGCTTCTGGTCCCGGAAGCGTACGTCTGGCACGTCCTCGCTAGTTTGACGAAAGCGCTCTGCATGATCCATGAGGGATGGAGTGTGTGCAGCGTTGGCAGCGCCGTCGACCCGGAGTGGGATGCTATGTGCCATCTCGACATCAAGCCGTCGAATATCTTCCTCTCGAACCTGCATAAGAAGAACGATAACCGCTTCCCCCCGCGTCGTGCTAGGCGACTTCGGCTGCGCCATCACTCGCCATGACCTCAATACGGCCAAAAACGAGCCTGCTTGCCGTGAGTTCGGGACCATGAGCTTTCAGCCCCCAGAGAACTACCTCGACAAGAAGAACGGCGGAATCAGGGGCGCATACGGTAAGCCGACGGATGTGTGGCAGATGGGCGCCGTGGCGCAGGTGCTGTGTCGAGCGACTGAGGTGCCGGATCAGAAGCTGGCGGACCTGGGAGTACCGTGTGGAGAGGGGTATACGCCGGGGTTGAATCGTGCGGTCACGCTGTTGATGCATAGGGATATGATGAAGAGGCCGAGGGCGGTGGATTTGGTGCCTGCGGTGAGGGAGATGGTTGAGAGTCATAATCTGGTGTTCTGAATTCGTAGGTGGGTTATTAGGGTCGGTATGATCTAATGATGGGGATGAGACCGCATAACTTGCGATAGGCAGGATGGTGAAGACGATATGATACGATACGGCCGAGCTCTGATTTTGCTACAAGCTTCTACATTGTACTATGGATAAAAGCGTGCTTATGCCTTTCTACGATAGCTGAGCTCGATGGACTGAGGGCGAATACGGTGGCTTAGACCGCATCTCGCAGGTTGGAGACGCCATGTCCTCGACCTTGCCTTCTCAGCTATACCTTCCGCCCTTCCGACCACTTCCCTCAACCTCCGACACCGACTACAGCGCGATACAGCACGCTTGCCAGCTCGGGGATGCTACATCCACAGTCCAGTTGATATTATCTCCGTCACTACTGTCCGCTCCGCCTCTATAAATATCAAGCTACTAGCGGCGGCTACACCGTCTCAGACAAGACTTCAATGCTCGGCTTCTTCAACCGCAGTAGAGGGTCAGAAGGCCATGACGGCCGATATCGACTTTTTACGCAGGGTATGCTCACCACGTTGACTACAGTATTCGCCTTCGAGGACAAGAAAGAGCCGCCGCCCATGCCACGGTAGCCCGGTACAGGCCAGTCTATACACAGCCATGTCAAGGGCCTCCTTACCCATGTCGTTAGATCCTTCGCTTACTAGCCAACTAGGTCCTTCGAGGATTTCCTGGGAGTGTTCAAGGCTTCTACGGCGAATAAAGCAAGAATACAGCAAGAACAAGACCACACATCGGGTTGCAGGTACGGTCCTCAAGCGTGCCAGAGAGACTCACCAGGACATGTTGATCGTCGAGATCTCAAAGGGTATGTTTGACAGGTTTGACCGTCGAGAGCCGAGAGTCGGGACACGCAAGGGCATCACTAGGCTCTCAGGCAGTAGCCTTG
>Ga0139314_100038_pt1 | contig 19785 bp, 14 predicted proteins | sample In2P11_FD_99376 | JGI IMG/M metagenome (GOLD analysis project Ga0139314, IMG submission 99376)
AGGAGCTGCCAACCAAGGTCCGGACCGGGCGGGTATCCCCCTTGTTGTTGACCCGATTTTCGGGGCTTCAACATATTTGGTGCTAGAAGGAGGGCCTAAACTATGAATGGAAAGTGAATCCAAATCTAAATCAGTGTCTTTCATCAGGGCTTTGCGAACCCATGTATTGTCCTCTAGCTGGTTTCCTTTGTCATCCATTGTCGTGATCCCACTCATGAGAACTATATTTACATATGGATCTTCCTCACGTGGTTCAGACCTAATCATCTAAAGGTTCTAAGTTAGTGGAGGTGGTAGTGCCCCTCTGTCTCGTATCCTAGCTATCAACTTAGGACAAACTTTTATTTCATGATCAAATGATGTGCAATACTTGCGCGACATACGTGTTCGATTAGTGAAATCATGGGCATAGTGTCCTGGTCCTCTGCAATTGTAGAAAATCAATTGTCTATGACCTCTACCAGGTCCTCCTCTACCTCAGCCTCATCCACACTGCTGAAATCCTATTCGTGCCATCCCTACATTTTGGTTAAGGGGCCACATTTTGACCTGAACCTTGTAGGCGGGAGTTCTATCCATCATCAATTCATAGTTCCTTCAAGTATGCTCATCATTTCCTACCGAGCTACAAAAGTTGTAGAACATATGTTGCGTTTATTGTATATCTGTAGCAAGAGAGAGTTATATGTGGCATGTTTTCTTGCTACCTAACAAATAGTGCACCATAATGTATGCCCCACGCTATGTCTTACTTGAGCTTGCGGCCTTAAAGGAATCGGTCCTCCCCCTACAGGTAATTTGAAATGATCAGGAAATGTTTTTTGTCACGACCTTGACTCATGCATTTCAAGCACCATACCTCCTCACGTAACTCTGGTCGAACCATCCTGTCCTACTTCAGACTTTGCATCTCTAGGCATAGATTCTTCAGTTGCACATGGATTTTCTGAACTCCTAGATTAGGATCTTACATTGGAGTCTCATGTAGTCTAATGGCAATCTCCAAGGCCTTGGCCTAAGTTGTTATCTTCTGTTATGACAGTGTGCTCCTTAAGTGGGGTAGCAGCAAAGCCACAAACCACTCACGATTCTATCCATCTATCAAATTCATATTTGCTTCACAGATTTGACACTTCAATCTTTGATCTAATTCCCAAGGTGTCTCACTTGGTCACTTCACGATCTCTTTGAATCCCATGATCGACTGCACCTAAGATTTAGACCTTCTAAATTCCTTATTCAACATTGTCTAGATGTCTACTACTCCAGCATTTGGGATATTGTTAGAGTACTTAATATACAAGGTTAGAGCACGATCTTGAAGAGCACTAACCAATGTCGCCTTCTTTATGTGGTCATCGGTAACACCTTGAGCTTCCCATACAACCCTGACAATGAACCAGAATTGGTCTAGGTCCTCATTTCCCAAGCCTTTGAATAAAGGAAACTTCACTATATTTTCCATACTGAACAGCGGTGGAGGTGGAGATGATACGGGTGAAGTTCTAGGTGATGGCAATGAATTTAGAGGTGGTGTGGGCATAGGTGGTATTCACGGGAATCCTTGTATTATTAACTGAATAGCACTTCATGGAGAGACCTTCACTATCACTTCTTCGTCCCTTCATGGAGGTGAAATCAAGGGGCTATATTTTGGACCTTCGTTTCCTTCATTTTTGTAACTTTTTCTGCTTCATGTAGTCCTGAACATCAAGGTACACGCATAACCTGTTTTTTACACAACAACATTTTAATTGAAGTATTCTAATATTTTACGTACTTACCTTGCAGTCCTTTGAAAAAGAGATGCTCTCCCTCGCTACACCTAACTAAGGTGTCGACCACGAATTCGGTAACAAATCCTCCTATGACACGATCGAGCCAATGATCGACAACGCACGTGATCTTATCCTCCAATGCTTCCAACCTTCACACTAGCTTTGGGGTCCACACAATAGGACTGTCTAGTTTCCATGATCCAAGTGGACTCAACTCCCGAATTTAACCAAGATCTTTTACTTTCGTGATGTGATTAGAATTGCAATCAAAATAGCATAAAGGAACATAAATGCATGCTGTAAAGAAGAAGGAACATGACAATCATTAGCAACATAAAATTGAAGATGTTGATAATGGAGTTTGTCTAGGAGGGACTACATCTCTGAGCCTTGATGTCAAGATGGTGTATGCTGCTACATTAAGCATTGTCAATAGTGATGATGTACATAGGTGGTGACATCGCTATCATACAAGGAAAATTTCATCACGTAGGAATGTCTCCAACAGATGTCACACTGCCAGAACTCTCATTCAAAAAGGACTTCTATCAGTATGACCTAAACTCATGCATGATGATAATGAGCATCCCACTAACATGGCATAAGAGGGATCTCAATACAACATACATGATGACACATGAGAATCCTATCAACATAACAATAAATGGATCTCAAACAAAACATGATGAATCATGACAGCAAGTACATCCCATAAATGATTCCATGTCACATCAAGCAGGAACCATGAAACAAGTAAGAAAACAAGATTGCACATCAAACATCAAAACAGGGATCTATGCATCACAATGCATCTCATAGCAAAAGAAGTACATGAACACACTGCGTATACCTCACATCTTGGGCCATTTGAAGAAAAGGATGTCAAATTGTTGAATCTCATCATACCATCGATCTCGCGGCGTCGAATTGCATGGAAATGACTAATCACACATGAATGCCAACACCTGCACTCCAATTTGAAAAGTAGCCAAAAAATGAAATGATCAAATGGAAAATCTGAATGCACCATTAGATTTTTGGCATCGAACAAGGTAAAATCGACTATCAAATTTCTGAATTCTGAGAAAATGAAAATTTAGGGCTTAAGGAATCTTTTAGATTCCCCTTATATTCCTAAAATATTCCCTCCTCCAGGTCATTTGATGATCTTCTGCTCAAATCAAAATTCTGACTGTGCCATTAGGTTTGTGTCACTAAGAGATGTAGGATCGACATAAAGTTTGTCCAGTTTGGACAATGGAAAAATCTCGCCCTCCTGGAAATTGGCTTAGTCATGGTTATGCCTGCACCTCTTTTAGGATCATGGTTCCACCTGTAAATAATTAAAAAATAACATGTCTTGAAAAATGTGTCAGGGTTCTGCCTTGACATCTGTGTCAGGGTTCTGCTCCTCATTCCATGGCCCATGTTTCTACCCCCCGAATTCCCAAAACAATCGCTGCTTTGCAGGTCCTCCCTCCCCATGCCTCTATGGAATGAAAATTTATATATTAATTCGACGGCAGAGCCACCAAGGCTAAGCCCTGTAGCCCAACAGTGGTAGAGTCCTATAACACAATGGACATTTGGGATTGAATCCCCCGCAATCCAAAATTGTTGAATTGTTTTTTATAAATGGTAAATAACTTTTTTTTTTAATGGTGGCATTGGACATTAATATGGCAGAGCAACCTTTTTATTTAAGTTGGGTTGTTGTGGGGCATTAAATGGTGAAGGTGATGGTATGTGGGGCTGCCCAATGGGGGCCAGCCCATGTGGGCTAGGTGGGTTCAATCCCCGTTGGCCCCGCATTAACTGTTTTGGCATACATGCTATGGTGGTTTGGGGGTGTGGGTTAGGTCCACTGAAGGTGGCCCCCCCACCCCATATGTAATACGGTTTATGTTTTTTGGTGGACTGGGAGGTTCAACAGGGTCATGGCCACTGACCCATATTTAAATATGAAATTTGGTTATGTGGGTTGGGTGAGCCGGTGGGGGTCACGACCTGTCGGTGCAAAATATTTTATTTATAATGTAATAGAGTTTGGGGTGGTAGGGGTGGTGGCCCACCACCACATTTATATTTTTTATTTAATTATTAGTTTTTATTCGTGCATATAGCAGCCTATTTCTTTTTTAATTCCTATTATTTTTATATTGTTTATTTTATTTGAGGGCCTCCTTTGCCTTTCTGCTTATATTTTTAACTAATTTCCGATCTATCATTTCATCCTTTGATTTTCTTTATTACCTTTTATCATACAATTTTTATTATATTTTTAAATAAAATTGATTTATATATTACTCTATTCATTATAAGGCCCTTTGATTAACTAATTTTCCATTTAAGGTCCTTCTTATAGCTTAATTACATGTTATTATACTTTTTAATACTTTTATTTATTACTCCATTACAAGGTCATTTAATTTACTAATTTTCCTTTAAATTATTAACTAACTTACAATTTTTTTTTTAACCTTGATTCTCTTTATTATTTTAATTAACTTACAATTTTAATAATACTTTTAAATAGGATTTTATTTTCTTCATTTAACCAATTTCCATTTTAAATTATTAATTAACTTATAAAGTTTCTTGCCAAATATAATTTTTATTCATCCATTAGGTCATCTAATTAACTAATTTTCCTTTTAATTATTTATTGAATTATGATTTTCAATTATTTACTTTGCCTTTCTTTAGTCCTTTTATTCTTAATACATTTAAATAAAATTATTTATATTTTTTAGGCATTTTTAGGTCATTTATTTGACTAATTATTAATTAACTTATAGTTTTTAATTATTAAGTCTTGTACCATTTACCCTAGTTTATTTATTTTTACAAATTAAATTATTATAATAATTTTTTACCCCTGTCCTTGAGTCAAACTAGCCGTTAGAGGTGAGCGCTGTTGGAGGCTCAGGGCGGACTATTTAGCATGAAGAGCTAGATCTGTTTCTTCAACTTGTCCTGACGATGAACCACACTAGTTGGTTCGAAACGCGTCGACAAATGAGATTCCATGTGATTTTCGCCAAAAAACAAAGAATTTCAAAATAATTTCAATGAGGGAAAAAATCCAAAAAAAATTTAATGACGACCCAAGAAAATTAACCTTTTACTCATATACTTTCCTTCTCCTTTAAAATTTGGAGGAAGAACTTTCTAAATACCCTTTCTCAATTTTAAAAATCCATTTTTTTTAATGAAGGCTCAAGAAAATTAAATTAACCTGCCTCGAACAAAATTGTGAAACCGGTCAAGAAAATTTTCAAATACATTTCGAAAGGACCATAACATGAGAACATAAACAGATCAAGAAAATCTAAATATATCAAGCGAGATTGAGGAATCAAACTTAGCCAAACACGTGGAGTTTCCTTCTAGCCATTCCTGAGCACGACACGAGTATGATAGAGGATATGTTGTTAACTTTTAAGGTGTTCTTATGATGGAAGGAAACCAACCAGAAGTTATCCTTCCCATGAATTTTGTCTTAGAATGAAGCCAGCGACTGATAATCTCTCTCTTCCTTCCGCTACTATTTCATCTCAGTAATTGAAAGGTAACTCTCTGTGTGGAGGAATGGGCATTAAGAAGGAGTTTTACTAATAATTTTCCATCCTCTCTTATAAAATCCTTAATTTTTCTCATTGAGTTTTCATTAATCTTTATAGAATCTTTTAAAATTACAATACAAACATATCTATCTCTTTTAATGCATGTCACCATTTCTTCAAACCAAGCATCTTTATATAGGTTGAAGGAATAGTAACATTAAAGGATATATGTTTGTATGGTAAATTTAAAGAATTTGATAATGAGTAATGAAAAGGCATTGAGAAAAGTTAAGAAATTTATAAGGGATGATGGAAAATTATTAGTGGAGGTGCTTCTTAATAATGTAAGACCCATTCATCCACACAGAGAGTTACCTGTAAATTTCTTAGATGGAATAATAGTAGAAAGATTGCTAGTAGCCTGGCTTCATAGTGAGATAGATTTCATGTGAAGGTCGTAACTTTTGGTTGGTTTCCTCACCTCATATGAACATCTTAACAACCTATCCTCTATCCTCCATTGCACTTAAATCCTGCTCAAAAATAACTAGGAGGAAATTGGACTTTGATGCCTTAGGTTGATTCCTCAATCTCTCTTGATATTTTTAGATTTTCTTGATCTATTTAACTTTTCATGTCATAGCCCTTTCAAAATATATCTCAATATGTTGGAGACTCCTTTCACAATTTTGTATTGTAAATACTATAACTTTTTTATTGTATCATTTAATTGTTGTATTATATTAATTATCTAATTTTTTTAGTTAATTTTTATTACAAGACGCTTTCATTATATAATTTATTAAATTTTATAACATTTCAAATTTATTTATTTAATTTAATAAATAAAAATTTTAAACATAAACCAAATTTCTTTCCAATAAAATTTTAATTTCAAATTAAAAATCCTAAATACACTTATATTTATGCTATTCACACAGCTATATAAAGATCAAAAGCCATGGGAGACATCGAACCTGCTGCCGGAAGAGTGTAGAGGGATGGATCTTTTAACATCAATGCCTTAAGCAGATTAGAGCATATATATATCGCTTGGAATAAACTCAAAAAGGCTATAAAATATTCATGTCAATGGCAGCAGTGCAGACAAAAGGAAAGGAAATATAAGATATTGATATAAAACCTTTGCGCAATACGTTTCCACTTCTTTAAAACACAGTGAAAACTACAAATAAATAAAAATAGTTACAAATGTTTCCACTTCTTCAAAATACAATAAAAACTACAAACAAGTAAAATGAGTTACAAATATTTCTATTTCTTTCTCGTGAGGTAAAAATCATTTAAAAAATGAGCAAGGCGCATCTCTACTTTTTTCAAATAAATCTAAATTTGAATAATACTCCAACAAGTTTAAAAATGAAATTAAAACATTTAAATTTATAGTAAACAAAGTCACTACAATTACTAAAATCCTTAAAATGAAAGAGGAATGTAATGGGTTTCCAGATGGAATGAAATGCTTATGCCTCTCTACATGAAAACAAAAAGAAAACGTTTAAAAATGAACATAAAAAATTTAAATTCAAAGTAAACAAAAGCACTATAATGACTAAAATCCTTAAAACTGAAGAGGAATGTAATCTCATGGATTTGCACATTAAACGAAATGCTTATGCCTCTCTACATGTAAACAAAGAAGAAAAAAACAGTCTCGTCTCGGACCTACAGTACGTGGAGAAACATGAAAATATTCACAAGTGAGAACTGTGTTTCTTCTTAGCCCTTCTTTGCATCTCAAACCAACTCTTAATCTCTTGATAGATTTAGAGTTAAGATTGATGTACGCTAGTTTAATTTCCTCTTTAAATAGCTTATCTTCCACATGAATACCATGGGTCAATACCATGACTTCTCAAATACCTCGAGCTCAAAAACCACTAGCGACTTGATCAAATCTTGTTTATGATAATCACTTAGCAAAAATTAAGAAAAAATAACATCTTTGTCATCATACTTGGTTGGGAGCCCCCCTCTGCCCAATAAAGATAAACATATCCCATGGGTTGTGAAAATCCCGAGTTGATAATGTTTAATTATTAATTTTATTGTTTTATTTTTATATAACTTGACCAAGTCCAAATTTTACGAGGCAAGGTAGGACATTACATCTTAATTTTATTATTATTATTATTATTATTAATAACTTAATTTTAATTTTTATGTGATTTGACCAGTTCAAAATATTTACATAAACATTAACTTATTCATCATAATTTTTAAAAAATAATAATTATTATAAAAAAAAAAGGAAAGAAATGTCCATGGGGTGGATAAAGGGTTCTCGGGTGCTCTCCTTGATGTGAAGTCATCGGTTCAATTTCTTGCCCGGGTGATATATTGGACATGATGTGAAGTCATTGGTTCAATTCCTTGCCCATATCGGGGTGATATAGTGGACATGTTGAAGATGGATTGGGGTGATATATTAGACATGTTGAAGATGTAGTCCTACGAAGGTTACTAAAAAAACAAGAAAAAGTTTGAAGTGACTAAATATATTTTCAGTCCATTACTTTCAACAAATGAAATTAAATTAAATGATATTTTAAGGTCCACCAGACTAAAAATAGTCTATGGGACCATTAGTTCCCTTCTTTTCGCCTTTTGCAATTCAATCATTTTCTTATTCAAATTGATGATGAGTTGGCCCAATCTTCCAACATGTACTTTCAACAAAAGAAATGAAATGATATTTTAAGGTCCACGAGACTAAAAATAGTCTATAGGAACATTAGTTCCTAGCTTTTAACCTTTTGCAATTCAATCCTTTTCTTATTCAAATTGATGATGAGTTGGCCCAACCTTCCAACAATCCCCTCGCTGAAAATACAATGCCGAGAAACCGATGTTAACATATTCCCATAACTTTCTCTGATGTCTTTGATAGCATCACATTCCAAAATGAAATGTTTTTCCGATTCCACTGCCCTATATGTCCAAAATATACACACTCGTTCTTCCAAAGCTCTTTAGGCCTTTTCCACTGTCATGTTTCACACCGAAGTCGATGCGAGTTGGTTCTTAATTGAGCAATAAGAACCTTTTCCCTACACATAATTCTAGCTCCAATGAACTCTTTTTGTTGTAGATCACATGTAGGGTTGAATTCCTCAATGTAGTACTTCTTCTTTCTACCCAACCCTTTTCCCCATACCCATTTACGAAACTTCTCCATAACAAAATTCTTTAGCTCCTTGTTATTTGTGGGATAGACATCGAGGTAGATATTCTATTTTTGCATACATGTGTACTTTTTTTCATCCATGTTTTCTTTATTTCACTCATGTCTTCATTGAAGATAATTGGTGTAGGAGCATTAGCTCGAAACTATCATTGTATTGTAGTAGACATAGGGGGTCTTGTGTTTTCAAGGAAGTTGGATTCTTATGTATGTAATTATTAATATTTTGAGTGGTTAATTAGATAAGTGTGTAAATGTTCTCGAATGAAGGAGAGCATGAGTGATTAATGATGTTGGGAGAGTTAGAAATCAATTGAAAGTCTTGGACTAGAAAGCGGTTTCATGATTCGAGGAGCTAGAGAGGACTCTTAGGGATAAGTAGGAGTTAAAAGTGGACTTAGAGAATATTGAGGTGTTAGTTCAGCAGATTAATGATCTGAACTAGAATTAGTTCAACAAAACCTTTTTGTATAAAGGTAAGCCTAAAACGCGAGAACGAGTTAGTCAGTCAGTAGTTAGAGAAGTAGCTGGAGAGTAGCTAGTGAGTCAAAGAGTCGGATTGTAACCCTATGGGGAGGAGAAGAAAGGCCACTGACCAGAAAATCAGGCCATAGAAAGACTCTTGTGTAAATACTCATTTATTAATACAAACAACTCGATTTAGAGTTTGTACAATGCATATTGTGTAATTGAATTATAATCTGTGTAGCTAGAGTGCTTCTGCGTAACTTATGTTGCAAGTGCAGAACAGAGGCGAAATACAAAGAAGCGTAACAAAACAACTTCCAACTATGGTTGGGTAGAAGTTGTTGACGCAGCTTCACAGTTGCGATTGTGGGCAGAGTTGTCTTAGAGATAAAAATTCCAACAAAATGAGTGTTGTATAGAATTTTTAGTCAGTGAATGGTTCGAGGAGAAAACCATAGATTTTGTGTTTGGGCTCTGTACACACATTGACAGTACAGAAGAAAGCTTTTAGTGCTACAGCGAAGGAGGAGGAACATAAAGGTACAAATGGTGTTAAATGAAGGAGAGAAGTTGTGACGGAATAACAAAGGGCCATAATCTTGAAGAAGTGAAAGCATTGAAAACATTAAAGAATTGGCATAAAAACCCAAGTGAAGAGAAGAGCAAAGAATGGAAGTGTTGATGCACAGTATCTGTTGGATCTAAAAGATTAACAAACGAGATTTGTTCATGATGAGAGACCAAGATTAAGTCATAAGACAGAGATAATAAATGCAAGGCGGATATTCAATCTAAGTATTGGTGGAAGGAGAAAGATGGGAATCGATCTGGACTGTAGGATTTAAAGGTTTCATCATCCAACATATATCGGGTCGTAAGTTGATCGAGCATTAATGGCCAGATCGGACCCGAACCATTATAGTTTGAGGGTTTATAATTCCCATCGGGTCTGAAAAGGTGTTAAACCTCGCGTGAATGTTCCACTCGACATTGTTTGGAACTATTAGATCAAGCGAATCTAGATCAGTGTTCACAAAATGTTAGGCTAGTTTGTTGATCGAGAAAAGACATTAGTCATCGAATTGAGGACAATATCGACGGTGGAGGGAGATTGCGATTGTGATAAATGGGAGCATCGGGTAATGTGCAAAGACTGAGGAAAAAGTGAATAACCAAAGTTATAGAGTTGGTTGATTATATATGTGTGGCTTAAGGATTGGGTTGAGTTTAGGAAAGAGTTAAGTTATAAAGTTCCGATAGGGAGACTAATGAAGGGTTAGACTATGGGAGTTCTAATGAAAAGTTCCTGCTCAAAGATTAAATGAAGAATCTTAACCTTAGCTTATGAAGGTTTGACCAAGGTACTGATAAAAATTATTGGGATTCAGTAGAATATGCATGGTGGATGCATATTGTGGGTATAAGCCCTGCGTTAATAACATTAGGCCATCTACCTACTCCCATATTATCAATTATTTTTAGATGTCTTATGAGATGCACCATAGGAATTGGTTCGATGGGAATTGCTCCTGTTTCACTCAACATCATCTCATAAGGTACCAAACTTTTTATTTTGAACTTGCTCATGATTAAGCGTTTTTGGATTTTTTCAATTTGTTTCCATTTTGAGATAGGGGTGGTTCTAACCCACAATTTGCACCCATATAGCATCACTAGAAAAACTAGGAGTCCACAATTCACACCCATATAGCATCAATCGACAAACTAGGAGTCCAAAAAGCACTTAATCATTTTCTAATCCCATAATTGCCTCTCTAAATCCCTCAATTTTCTTTTTAATTATATGTATGAATTTCTTTGATAAAATCATTTACTCATTAACAAAAATTTATTAATTATAAATCATTCAAATTACAATTTAATTGAATCTATTTTATAAAATCTTAAGAATTAAATTGATTGGGGATATATTTTCTAGAGCTCAGAAATCAGATTTGTAGAAGACCTATGGCTTGGATCAGGGAACATTTTAGTTTCAGTAAAGCCCAGATATGTGGGACATTTCAGTTTCGGTGGAGCATGAATTCATTGGTAGTGTAGTCTTGGTGGAGCCCACAACTTAATATAAAAGAATTGTGATCTCTTAAGACTACCAAAGGAAGTTTAGTGATAAAAAGGAAGAAATAATATTCAGACTATCTTTGGAGAGATAGACCCATGGATAGTAATCAACTTGGGAAAAATTGGACATATGACTTTAGAGTGGTAATATAATAATCAAACCTATGTTTGTTTGGAGCTTGGATTATACTACAACGAATAGAGAGCTTGGACTTGTGCAGGTGTTGGACTAGTAAACAGTTTGATAAACTCAAATTATAGTAACAACATGTAAGAAGATCTTGTTGTTGAAGCATTGTGAAGGCTTACTTTGAGAATTCTTGAAGAAGCCCTTGAAGAGGCCTAGAGAAGGTGCAAAACTTCCTATTGAAGACATCCTAAAGGTATTGGAGATGTTATTGGAGACTACGATCCGTTAAAGAAATCATGAGGTGATTTTGGAGATATTTTTTTTGGTGACATGAAGAGTAGTGGTGACACCTTCTAAGAAAAAAAAGGTTGTCATTGATGAAGTGATTTGGAGGATGCATTGATGAATATAGACAAGGATTGTTGTAGAATATATTAAGAGCCATAAAGAATCATCAAACTCATCTTGATGAATCGCAACTGAGGGTTAGAGCCCTAGTGGGAGGAGCCTCATAGAGACAATGTTGGTGCCTTGGGAAGATGGGGTTGGAGCCTCATGAAGTCCACTTTTGTTCTTGGAAAATTATAGATTGAAGCAGAGGGTTGGAGCCCTAGAGGTTAGGAGTCCTAAAGAAGACCAGATTCAAGCTTGTACTAGAGATAGGGTTGGATCCCTAGAGGTTGGTGCCTCAAAGTGACAAGGTTGGAGCCTTGGGAAGTCTAAGTTGGTGCTTGGCAAACTACAAGTTGGAGCCTGGGAGAGTGAGGATTGGTGTCTTCATATAGGTTGGATCCCTACACATTATTGTATTGGATTTATTCTAAAGAGGATTGGAGTCCTCATCATTGATTGATAAAATTATTATTTTATCATTGTTCATTTTTTGTTCTAACTATATGTGATCTTAACTGGTAAAAAATAATTAAAAAAAAAGAAATTATTAGATCCCTATAATACTAGTGTATTGCTCCATTATTATTGTCATTGTAGTCCTTATTTTTATTGTTGCACCCATGTTGTCCGCATATTGTTATTAGTGTGCCACATAGAAGCCCATTATTGTTTTTTTTTCTAAGTAAAAACTATTCTATTGATATGAAACAAAATATAAGTACATCGAGGCTCTGGCCTTAGCAATGCTAAACATCATTTGGAAAAAAATATAATAGTCTAATCTCGACTGCCCCATCGATGGGGAAACCAGTCTATGAAAGTAGAAAAAACCCACACAGGGGTTACCAATTTTAACCAAAAAAACCCAACATTGCAAAAAACAACCTGGAGGAAAGTTTTAACAAAACAAGTCATAACAAAAATCATCCTATCAGCATAAGAAAACGCCAGCTAGCAGAAGGGAAACAACTGGCTACCAAGTGTCAATCCTAGAGGTCGTCTGGGGTAGGATCTTCCTTGATAAGACACGTGTATTTGTACCACTCTTCCTCCTCTACTAATGTGCCGCTTTGAATTCCACGAGCTGGATGAATGCCAATGGAGCTGCCTTCTGCTACATGTGGGTCAGACATGTCTCCTACTTTGCCTCCAGGTGCCTGCGTGTTTCCATCTCTGCCTCCAGCAGACTGCTGACTGCCAACCAACTCCTTTCCATGTAGGGTGGTAACATCCTCGTCCAGCTACTGCTTGCCTGGGTTACGAGCACTCCTGTTCCTTTGAGCGGCCCTCTGCCGCTCACCATTATTCTCTGTTGGAGCTTCCTATGGGTTGTTTTCCTTAGAAAAGGTGATGGTGACTGTGCAATGATAAAAAGCCTGTGAATGGTGCTATGAAAACAAAATTGAGTCGTGTGAGGAGCGGGGTGAGGGGGATGGGAAAAACTGGATGCATGAACATCTGTGTCCCTCTTGCAGGCACCATGGAGCTGAGCCCGTCTTCTGCCACTGTAGGTATCAGGATACCAGCCAAAGAAGGAGCTATGAGGATTTGAAATGTTAGGAGAAGAGGAGGGGGACGCAGATTTAGGGCTGGGTGTAGTAGGAGGACGGATGCCTCCACCATGACTTCCCCTTCTTTTGCTACACATTCTGTGTCAGATGCGAGCCATGGCAGAATTCGACGCAGAGCTTCCAGTGGGGAGATTGGTGGAATGGCTATGCAAAAAGCGAGCAGAGGAATTTTGAGCTAGAATTAGATTGCAATGCATGGTGTGGGAGAAATGATACCCATTACCATTGTCTACGCAGTTGAGCAGCCAAAAATGGCTTCCAATGATTGTGCAAGAGCGAGGCTCCGCTGCTTGAGGAGGGAAAATGCTGTGAAGCAGAGGAGGAAGAACTGCGTTATGATCTATGGAGGCCATTGCCATGAGCTTAATGGAGAAATCTCGACTGGAGCACCCAATTAATGTCACTTATGAGGCACCATGAATTCCTTTCAGTCTGGCTTGGGAAGGGATGCGGGCAGCCATGTGGTCAATTCTCTTGCCGCCCATCCATCTAATCACCATTAATGTCATGATTATCACCGGCATTCGAGTGTGCTTCTTCACCCTCTACCAATTCACTCTGCACCAATTCATTGTAATCCTTTAGTTGGGGTGTAGTGGTAATAGTGTTAAGCGAGATTGCATGTAGTGTCTGTCCACTATCCACTCCTATGTTAGCTAAAAGATAAGCCACTTTGTTGCCATCCCTTCAGATGTGTTTGAAGGTGATTGCTCTGTGGGTGGAGAGCCATTTTTTGATGAGCTCTAATCTTTCTGCCAATCTCCTGTTGTTGACCACTTTGTATGACGGTGTCCCCTGCAGAATCTAATTAACCATGTTAATGAGAATCTGAGATTCGCCTTCAATTAAAATTGGGAAGAAACCATGAAGTTGGGCTAGGAGAAGCCCCTGCCATAGCCCTTCTAATTCAGCCAAGTTATTCGTATCCCAACTAATTGAGCCTATGAAGGTTAGAAGAGGTTTGCCTTTAGGATCCCTGAATATTCCTCCATATCCTGTGTTGCCCGGATGGCCTTTGGAAGCTCCATCAAAGTTAAGTTGTATCATATGTTGAGGTGGAGGAAGCCATTTGTCTGGTATCTTGCTTTGTGAAAAGGGTTTACCATGATTTGCCTATGCCTGGTTCCACTGAAGATTCTTGTATGCCTATATATTTTGTTCCTGTGGAATGGAAGGAAAGTCTTCTTCATACCAGGTTTGGAGCATTAAGGTTTCCCGAAGGTTTTAGAAAACGTTATTCCATAGGACTTCTAAAGGTGAGGATTGGTCCTTCAAGACACGTCAGCTTCTTTTTTTCCATATTGTCCACATGAGAAGGCCTGGGATAAGTTTCCATAAAGAGTTTAAAAGTTTTCTCTTATATGGATTGATTGCCCAGTTGCGTATAGTGTTCGTGATATCCTCTTTAATTCTTACTTCTTTTTGGCATCTAAAGCTTGCTTTTTCCCAGAGTCTGTTTGCCAATGGGCATGAGTTCATTAGATGCACATTGTTTTCTTCCTCTTGTTTACAGTTGGGACAAATGGAGGGCCCATGAAAGCTTCTTTTCTACAGATTGTCCCAAGTGAGGATTTTATTTTGACATAGCAACCAAAGGAAAGTGGATACTTTTGGCCAAATGTTGGGGGCCCAAACTTTGTCCTAAAGAGGATCCTTGACTGTGTGATTCCTTATAATGATATTGTATGCCTCACGTGTAGTGAAGGTACCTCATGCCTCGTAACCCCATTTGATTATATCCTTCTTATCGGAATAGCATAGTTTCCTTTTAATAAGTTCTGCCTCCAAATTTTTCTGAATGGATTCTATGCCTTGCCTAATGATGTGGTTTGAGCTTATCCATTATCTGTATCCCTGTGTGAGAGTGGGCATCTAGCGCTGGCTGACCTTGTTCATCAATTGCTCTTCCCAATCTGGTATTTGGTGGGGTTTGATCAGGTCCCTCCGCTTGGGTCTTTGCTGCCAAGAGTCCTCCCAGAACCTTGCATTATTACCATCCCTAACATCCCAGAAGCTGTGCTGTTGGATTATACCCTTGTTTTGTTTAGCTGCGTTCGATATTAAAGATCCTAAGCCTACTTCTGTGAGTCGAATTAGATCATCTACTGGTTGGTTGTTGGCATATTTTGCTATCCAGAGAATAGCCCAGGGAGTATGTGGTGACGAGATCCATTTCCACCAGACGCGTGCTCCCATGACAGCGTTACTGTGTTGGGGATCACGAAGCCCAGTGCCTCCTGAGATTTTTGGAAGACATACTGTGGCCCATTTCACTAGTGCCCATTTTCTATTTTGTCCTTAATTTCCCCACATAAAGGATCTCTGAAGATGTTTGATTTCCTTGAGTACCCATTTTGGTGCTACCAGAACTAAAAAAAGATAAAGAAGCACAGATTGCAGAACAACTTTGATTATGACTAGACGGCTGGCCATATTAAGGGCTCTGTAGGTCCAAATGGAGAGACGAGCTTCCAATTTTTCCAAGAGAAGTTGCCAAGATGAATGCTTTAAAGCCGAATCAGTCATGGGAGCCCCCAGATATTTAGAGTGGAGAGTGGCTATTATGAGTCCAAGGATACAAGCTATTGAAGATTGAGTGATAGCAAGGGTATGAAAGAAAAAAGTTTGGGATTTAGCTTTATTAATGTTGGCACTAGAGGCATCCGAGAACTCAGTCAAAAAGGGATTTTAATTTGAGAGCTTCTTGAATGGAAGGATGGCCAAAGAGCTGATTATCATCCATGAATTGTTGGTGGGTAAATGTAGGGTTGTTGGGAAAGGAGAAACCGCTTAGCTACTAGGAGTGAAGAGCTTCTTTGATATTTCTTCCAAGCCCTTCCACCATTAAGATGAATAGAAAAGGGGATAGTGGATTGCCTTGTCAGATTCCTCTAGATGGATGGAAGGGGGTGGAAGGGATGCCATTGACCAGAATGGAGAAGAAGGTAGAAGTTATGAGACTCATGACCCATATAACCCAGGCGGGGGAGAATCCAAAGGCAATCAACATCTTTTGAATGTAATTCCAGCTTAAACTATCAAAATCTTTAGAGAGGTCAATTTTTAGAAGCATACTTGCTTTTTTGAATTGCTTCAAGGAGTGAATAATCTCATGGGTTTGAATGATGCCATCTGTGATTTTCCGACCTTCCACATAGCCTGATTGCTCTGGCGATATGAGTAATGGGAGCAGTGGCTTTAGTTGTGAGGCAATAAATTTGGAAATGATTTTGTAAATGAAATTACAAAGTGCAATAGGCCTAAATTTATCAGGATTCTGAGATTTCACTTCCTTGGGGATGAGGGCAATGAAGATCGCATTCAAAGAGGGAAGTATCCCTCTAATAGCCTTGGATTCCTCAACAACCTGCCATACCTCTTCTTTCAGTAGATCCCAAAAGTTTTGGAATAAATTGGATGTGAAACCATCAAGGCCAGGGCCATTCCTTCTTTAAGTTGTCGCATTGCATTCTCCACTTCTTGTAAGGATATTGGCCTGGGGAGGAGTTGATTGTGTTCCTCTGTTATGATTTTTGGGATATTCTTGGTGATCCTCTCTATAGCTGGCTATCTATCCACTTGAGGTTCTTGGTGTACCTGGTTGAAATAAGTAAGAAGTTCTTGTTTTAAATCCTCATGTTTTTCCAATCATTCTCCTTGTCGATTCTAGATGTGAGTGATGTTGTTATTCATTCTTCTCTAGATAGTGGTGTGATGAAAAAATGTTGTGTTTCTTTCGCCCTCGTTAAGCCATCTAACTCTTGATTTTTATTTCCAAATTATTTCTTCTTGCTTTTCTCTTTCTTATATTTGTGTCTGAAAGTGTTTTTCCTACTCTGAGAGTGCTTTGGATCTTCCCTCTGTGATGATCATCTGCTATAGTCTTTTCATTTCTTAGTATAGAGCATTTTGTGCTTGGAAGATATTGCCAAAGGTAAGTTGATTCCATTGCTTGATGTTTTTTTTAGATTTTTGAGTTTTTGTTGGAATTGATAAATTTTTGAGCCATCCAAGGGTTTGAACTTTTCCAAACTACATTTATCATGTTGTTGAAGTTTGGATGCATCAACCAGAATGCTTCAAAGTGGAAAGGCCACATGTAGTGCCTCCCGATATTTTCCATTAGAGTGATATTGGCCAATGATCTGAGCCTGTGAGAGGTAAGATCGAGGCCGAGAAGTCTCCTCCAAGATGGATTGCATTGTTAGAAAACAAAAATATATCTAATCGAGAGTAAATTTGATGTGTACCTGCTCATTTGTTATTCCAAGTGTAGATTCCAATGTTGAATGGCATATCTATGAGCCAGTTGTTTTGGGTGAAAATTTTTAAATGAATTCTTTCATTATCCAGTTTGGTCTTGCCTCCTCTTTTTTCTTCTAGCTATGTAATCATATTGAAGTCTCCTCCTGTAATCTAGAGTGGATGTGGTTTGTTGGAGTTGATCAAAGATAAAGTATTCAGTATGTCTATCTTATGCATTCCCTCCTGGGGGAAGTAGACATTAGTTAGGTGACCATGCACATTTGTCCCTGTTATATGAAAGGTGGCTTGAATGAAGTGCTTACTCACATGAATGTTAGTAAGAGTGATATCTTGTCTATCCTAGACTATTGCTAGACCTCCTGAAGCTCTTGAGGCATCCACTGCTACTAATTGACTATTTGGCCATGCTTTTGCAAGGGTTTGACCTAGTGTTGTAGAGTTGCATTTGGTTTCTTGCATGAAGAAGACTTGGAGTTTCTCCTACTGAATGATGTTTTTTATCAATCTATATTCCCCCCAGCCATTTAGCCATCTAATATTCCATGAAGTGAGCTTCATGATTCATTATTGGGTAGGGGATTGTAATACTTTGTAAGCTTGGAACATCTTCCCGATTCCACCAGCATTTCCCAAATGCGGAGGGTTCTTTGAAGATTCATTTTCCTTCCTCCTTTTTTTATTATCCTTAGGAATGTTTTTTCCATCCCATTTACTTCCAAGATGAATGCACAGGGATCTTTGCTGTGGTTCTCTAAAAAGGATGACTTCCAAGATTTCCAGCTGTCTTTCTAGGATCTTGTCATATTCTTTTTTCTTGCAAGCTTGTTCTAATCCAAGTAGGTCCAGATATCTAATATTTATGCTTTCAGGCTCCTCTTCCATGTGTTGGGCTTCGCTCCTTTCCTCTGCTATTTCTATTACAACCATGGTTTCTTGCTGCACATTGTTGACTTCCATGCCCTGAGATTTCCATTTCGAAGTCATACTAGGTGAGGAGGTGGTGAGATCTATGGATTGCTTAAGCTTCTAGGCCTTCTTTGAGCTAGTGGGAATGAATTATGGTGTCATCTTGGGTGTCTCCTCAGAGTGTGATGGATTCTAAAAGTCATTCAGATCTGGCTAGGCTAAGGTCTCAAAGCTATTGTTGGTGGATGGCATGGAAGTATTGGCGGAAGGTTTTTTAGGGTTTGGAATGGTTCTCTTGTGGTTATTTTTGTGGGTGCTAACCTTGGGGAATCCATTCAAGTCAGGCTTATCTGAGGAGGTAGGGGTCAGGGTTTTCAGATTTGATGGGCAGTCACGAAAGAGATGGCCAAGGATCATGCCTACAGAGAAAGCCTTTAGGCCCCAACTGTAGGGTAATGTTTTCTTTTGGTTTCCATTTGGATGTGATCATGCCTTAATAGGGATCACATTTGGTATCAGAGCTTTGGATTTTAGGGCTTCGTTGCTTCAAACAAGCCCTTGTGGAATTTCCGCTATAAATTGTTTTCTACGAAGATCTAGATGCTAAAAAAAGAACTGATTGATATGGCATCTTGAAGAATTTCATGCTGAATTTAAGATCTTGTCTTGCTATATTTTGAGAGATATGATCCAAGGAAGTTATGGTTTTTGTAGGCTCCCAAATTCCATATCAAATAAGTGACCTTGGGAAAATTGTCATAACTTTCTCTTTGAGCATCAGATTCAAATTTCGTAAATTGATACAAAGGGAGGATGGACTTTAGTTTTTTGGGTATCGTTTTCAGGTCCGAAGGTAAAAACAGTGACATGTGGCACTTCATACAAGTACTCTCTACAGAAATAATCTATAATAAAGTCATTGTTGGAGATTGGGCACAACTATTTCTTGGAGAATCCAATCTCGATCATACTTGTGGGTTGGAAAGAGGACTCAAAGGTATACCACAATATGAAATTTCATACCTTTAAGATCCAAAATTACTGAGATAAAATAGATTCAAAATCGAGCGCCTACAAAGAGAAAAAAAATTGTTTTTTTTTTTTAAATTTGCATAAATTTTGTTTGAAAAAATATTTTGAAGTGATTCAAAGGGCACAGTGAAGCATAGAATCATTAATTGATGCCCCGAAGAAAGAAAATGGAAAAACCTAGTGAGAAACCCAAAAGTTATACTATGACTCATAAAGAGAAAGAAGAAATGAATCTGACCATATCTTGTAATGCATTGGCAAGAATTACCACTCCTCAAACTCTCAAGATATAACAACATATCAAGAAGAAAAAGTTAATAGCGTTGATTGATTTGGGTAGTACCCATAATTTTATTCATTGTAATATAGTCAAGGAATTGATTGCTTC
>Ga0139314_100039_pt1 | contig 19755 bp, 16 predicted proteins | sample In2P11_FD_99376 | JGI IMG/M metagenome (GOLD analysis project Ga0139314, IMG submission 99376)
GAAACTTGCGATGCACCTCTTTTGTTACTTTATCGATTTGATATATAGTCTCATCACATTTTTGGAATTTGTATTTCGATGCATGTTTTTCGTAATAGAGAATATCAACATTAGGACATTCATGATAACTTGATACTCCATTCCAATATATTTCATAATGGCATGTAAATCTCGGTACGTACGAGGTAAAACATTTGACGGTAGTAACAAAAATTCACCTAACAATAGACAACATAAAAAATGCAGTACTGGTTAATGTACTAAACAATATTAATTGTACATATTGCATCCAAATGTTACAAATTAATTAAATGATGATCAATGTACTAATATTAAAAACAAAGGGAAAAATATTTGTTTTATCATGTATATAGTACTAAATATCACAAAATACACTACATATCTTAGGAGTTGTGTCACACATATGTTTGACAAACCATTCACCACCTTTAAGTTGACCAGCAACAATAAAGCAGAGAGAAGAGATGTTTCTGAGCCTTCATAAAGAGGTTGAATTTCCCTCTCAAGTACATGTTTATTAAAAACATGACCATCATATTGGTTTCCATCATCATCTATTCCATCATTATTAAATGTCTCCTAGATCAATCTATTTGTCACATCTTCTTTAACTTTAGGATCATTAGCTTGATCCTCAATATTTTCTCCATGTTCTTGAATAGTCGCTTGTAATACAACCACCTGTTCCTCATCAAGAAATTCCCTAGGTGGATCATATTATACAATTACAGTGAATAAAGTAATATTAGTATATATATAAAATATTTAAATGTTGATACAAAAGTTTACAAATATAATATAGGAAAACAAAGGCAACAAAGAAAAAGACAAAGATAACTAATTAGGTGAGAGTTAGAATAAAGACAACAAATCAATCAAGCTATTTAAGAATATGTTGAAAAATATAGCTAAGATGTTACTTTTCTTGACATGTAGAAGTGAGACACTTTATGAGATATATATTCACAACCATAATAAAACACATATTGATCTTATTTTGTATTCATCATTATAATGTCATATTATTTCTTGATTTCAATTAGAGATCAAAAGTTTTAAGAGGATGGGTGAGAAACCATGAGCTTGGGTGAGAGCAAGAAACAAATACCACAAATCAATGCAATCATGAAGCTTCTGCAATTTAACAAGTTGTTTAATATTATGTTGAAAAACTTTAGGAACAATCACCTGACAATCATCAAACCCTTTTCATTCCATCACATTTACAAATATATCCAAAGTACAAGACTCAAACAATAATACCAATGAATCTAGGAAATACTAATTAAGTTCAAGTAGGAAAACCTCAGGGTAAATATTACAATATTATTCATAATGGCTTCCATAACACAAAAGAATGACAGGGGAAAGGACACAAAATGTATTTGATCCTTAATTCCTTTCAAATATTTGATTGTGACAAGTGGAGGGTGGATCTTATATTATAATTTTTAATCATTTTTTAATTAAAAAAAATATTTCCAAAGAGGATGTGGACATTTAATCTTATATGAAAGGTATTCTCGCAATGAAAGCTACTACTAAAATTAGTTGGTGGCTAGATGGGTCTAGGAATGCATAAGAGGAAGATAAGTCTTTCTTATTCTTTATCTTTGGACTTGTGTTTGTCTCTAGTTATTCTTTCTATACCCTTTTATTCCTAATTTCCTATTTTTTGCATCATTTCTCCTAAATAAGTAGGTCTCATATTGTCTAGGTTAGTGATGATGATGTTGGACCTACTAGCATTCAGGGAATCTCCCCGATATGAAGTCCTAACTAGACCTCAAATCATTTGGAGTAGGAGTCCCAACAGCGTGTGGTAGTGTAATGCCTTGATCGCGGTAGTGCACATAGGTAAGTATGATAACTTTAGGTGAGAGAAAGTGTGTGACCCTGCGAAGAGTCAAATGTGATGCATGAAGGTTCTAACGCATGAAGGGGAAAAGGGAGTGTGCCCCTTAGAATCCTGTAATAGTACACTACTTGAAAGGAACACACAAGCAGAATGAAATCACAAGATAAAATGGAGAATAATCCACAAATTAAAGTGACAAGTTAATCCATCAACACACATTAAAAAAGATTTGTACAATTGCATAAAAAGTAGTTCATAATAAAATGCATAAGTTAAACAAAATACATTGCTAAAGCAACTAGAATAGTGCAACTACATTAATAACATATGTATGAAAGTGTGTTGGCTATGATATTATTATTATAAGTGAAAGTTCCATCCATACATACACCATTGACGACCACTAGCCCCAATAGTGGAACATTACAGTCAAGAACACTTTCTCCTCCAAAGAAGTATACTCGCTCTAAGCTATGGAGAAGCCAAGGCTCGTCACAATACTCCCAAGCCTTTTCTAAGCCTAAGCCTAGCCAAAATATTGGTTACCAAAAGCCCTTTCTATGAGTTATGAGGTTCTATTTATAACAAAGGGTAGGGTGACCCTTGACACTCCCCTTTGTGACTCTTTGACTACCCTCATGACTCTTCAACTTATATACAAGTAACTCATTACCTAACATAATGACCTTTCACATTCGACTAATGACACTTGGAATTTCACTTACAACATATTTATAAATAATATTACATTTTTCACATGTACCCATGTGATACAAAATAGGCTAGAGACAACCTAACAAGACAAAACACTATGATTATGAATTTTGGGGAAAGGCCAACTCGATAACTTGCACTTGGTGCTTCTCGGTCACATTTTGATGCCAAGCTTGGTACTACATGATGGTGTCCCGAAACTGTTTGATGGTGTCTTTTTGAAAGTGAACTCTTGTCTCGATGGCATTTGGGTATATGATATTGGAACATATATCCAACTCATTCTGAAGCATGTGTAGCATGGTGTAAACCTTAACAGGACCACTAATGTACTTCTACATGTTATGTGCATTCAGCTCCAAGTCTTCCCTCGTGGCCTCCTGTCTTAACTGCTCCATGTACTCATCGATCTCTAACCAGACTTGGTTCTTGGGTTTAGCATCAGTGAGGGAACCAATTGATGGGATCATGTGCTTACTCACCATGACATCCAAATTGTTCTTGTAAACTACACATATGAGGCATGTACGTTGCTGATGAATGGGTAAGATGCTCGTAATTCTGGATTAACATCCAGACCTTTACTTTCTCCATATCTGCCCATGGTTTCATCTTCTTAACTAAGTCAAGCAGGGCCCCTTTGTACCACATTGTCCACTCTTGTACATGGGCGATGAAAACATGTATTTTCTTGAGTTTTTTAACAAGATCTTTTCTCTGTTGTTGTAAGTCATGCACATAGAAAATTACGTTATGCATAGTGACAAATACATCCTAGAGCTTCTACATGGTATCCCCAAGTGTTGATACTCCAGCAAGTATCATTTTTCTCATCTCCCCCAATACAGAAACTGCATTTTTCTCTAATGCTCAGAGTTGTTTTTCCTCTTTCCTAGCATCCTGCAAGTTCTTTGCCAATTGTTCATTCTCGCCCGTTAGGTACTGAACATTTGAGTTTGTTTCTCCTGCATAGGCCAAGCTAGCTTGGGAAATGGAAGTAGTTGGATGTTTCCTAGTGTCTAACACTATCACCCTTTCCTTGATGAATGTAGGTGATGTGTGATCATCCAGAAAGTGCTTCCTCTACCCATGTACAATATTCTTCTGCAGCTCATCAACTGATAGGTTGTACACATCCATGATCGTATCATCATTAAGGAGAAAAACATCTCCTTGCTCGCTCAGAGTTGGTTCTGACACTGGAGGCAGTGGAGACTGAGAGATGACCTGTGGTACTCTCTGCATCAGGTCAGTGTATTCATTATGTGACTCCTGCTCCAAATCCATGTTTGTCACTTCAATCAATCACTCGATATACTGAGTAAGCTCTTGATCCTACATATGTTCACTCTCCTCCTATGTTTTTGGTTGTTCCAACTCTTCGACCTGTATGGGTGATGTTCCCTCATCATTGCACCTTGCCTTCATTCTTCTTCTTGTTTCTACTTCTCTTCCTATTCTTTCCTCCTCAACTCCCATTCTTCCTTTAGTTCTTGTTCTGCTTGTTGCGATCTCAGCTCTGCTACCTACAAGCTCTTCTTTTCTCTCTTCCTCCACTCTATTGTCTATATCCTTTGCTTCCATTTTCTTTTGCTACCTAAGTTTCCTACATGAATATTGAATCCGCTTTCACCTTGCAGCTTTTCTCTCCCTTTATTTTTTCATCAACTTCGTCCTTCCCTGATTGTGTACTGGATTTCTACCTTTTGCTACTACTGTTGGACATGCTGCCATGTTAGTGTTGACTCCTTTTCTATGAGCAATTGAGTGTTCACATACTTTGTCAAGTTAAATAGAGCTTACTCAACTACTTCCCCATTACTATTTTCCATGGTCTCTCTTGAAGTAGATCACTTTTATGCCATGGTAACAATGACTGCTAGAGAGAAGTGATTCACGAGTGTGGTACCTATGGGACAAAAAGGACACTCATGGCAGGGAAACATTAGCTCTTGCAAATCTAACTTCATAACATGATCAAGCAGCAATAAGGGCTTCTGATGAGAGGGATTGCACAATTTTAATTGATAGGGGTGATTGATTGATTGTGGAGACTGCACACTATGCAGTCCCAGTAGTCAGTGTGGAAGCTTGATGACTAGAACTGCGCAATGCGTAGTTCAGTCTCGGCCAAGGCCTAGAAGAGACTACGCATTGTGCAGTCTCAGTGGCCAAATTGGGAGACTGGATCCTGGAACTGTGCAGTGAATAGTTTAAACCATCCCATGCCATGCTCTGTGCAATTCCAGAGGACAAGTTAGAGGCTTGAGTCCCCAAATTGCGCAGTGCATGTTGTGCATAGTGAGATACGGGTAAGGGAAACCCAGATCTGTCCAAGGGAGTGTGAAAAATAGGCAGATCTAAAAGATAGTATGGGGTTGAGTGTAGATATGACTAAGTGTAGATGCATGCATGTGAAACAAGTACAAAAATTTTCTAAACTAAAGGAAAATGAAGCATGTGAAGAGAGTCACCACAAAGGTGACCGTTGGTGCAAAAATGGGAAAACTCATGCGACACTTGGGAAAGGAAATCTATAACTTGAAACAACACTTTTAAAATCTAAAAAGAATTAAAACACCAACATTTGTGCAAAGAAACAAGTGAAACAACACTCACATAAGCTAAACAACAAAAAGTAGCAAAAAAAGAGGCAAAAGACGATAAAATCAAAACTCACTTGGAAAAGAGATGATAGTGCTCTAAAGGCTCCTTGATCTCCTTGAGAATGCTAGAGCTTGATGATTGAATGTACACATGAAATCTAGAGGCACCCATTACATAGAATTGAACAAATTGGAATTTATGACTCACATGCTTGAGATCAAGGACACCTTTGGGAAACTAATAATAGATTCCTACTTCCCAGGGATTATTTTTTCCCTTTAGTTTTATTTCTTTTCTGGGGGGAAACCTTCCATGCATTTCCTGAAAATATTTCACAGTTCTAGGAAGGACAAGGGCAACTCTCTGGCTCATGCACTACGCAGTTTCTGAGCATAGTGAGGTTTGTGTAATTTATGGGCTCAATGGCTCTGGGCTGTCACTCTTGTCTATGCAATTTCCCAGCTCAAGACTGGTTTCCATCTAGTATTTCACATTTCTTTAACTCAAGGATGATTGGCAGTCAATACTACACAATCCCAAGATCAAGGCCAGTCGCCCTCAAGAATTGTGCAGTTCTCTAAGGCAAGCCTAGAACTGTCAAGAGACCAAGTCAAGAGAACAATTTGTGGGTTAGAAGATGAACTAAGTGACAATACAAAAGCCAAGATGAAAATAATAAGGATCATTCGAAGAAAAAGTACCTGGATCAGTGCAAGATGAGCCACTTTGGTTTAGAAGGGAGGCTCCAAAACGAAGCATAGGAAAACGTTTGGAGGGTGGTTGCAATCGATACAACATTGGCGACACATTGGTAGAAATCGAGTTCTCTGTATGGATCTTATCTCGTGCAAAGCGGGTCTAACTCTTCTGGAAGTATTGTTCAGTTCTTCAATTATCATAGCTTCTTCACTAGTTTGAGTTAAAGATGTAGTCCCTACCATTCTCTTTATTAGCATCACACATACCAAGCCAAGTCAAATTGAGTTGTTTTGATTGGGGATGAGGGGTATATAGATGCACAAGTAATATAGACTATCATGGTTTTAGTTTCATCTCTGGTGTTGCTCTATTGCTAGTAGACCTGGACCGTACCCTGATAGAGTAACTTCAGGAACACAAGCATTGCTCCATTTCCAATGAGCCTGGACAATACCCCGACAGAGTTACTTGCTTCACCTCTCTATGTAGGAATCCTTTCTCTTCTTTCGCCCTTTTTATTTTTTTCATTTTTTTCAAAGAATTGTGCATAGGAACTTATTTATTTCATGAGGTGAAATAGGGATCCAAACTTATTGAGAGCAAAAGTGGTTGTCCCTTCAAAGAAGGATATTTATATATACCTCTAACATACTTGTTAAGGTTTTCCCCCTCTCCTTACTCTACATGAATGAGTTGACAATGGTTAATTGAATATAGAAAACTAATTAGAGTACGTGGTGTTGGTTAAGAGTGCAACCTTAGTGATTTCACCATGACTCTTCCTGAAAAGAACGCATTTTCCATCAGGGTGTCATCAACTAGAATAAATGAAAGATTCACATAAAAAGAGGGAATAGATAGATAACCAAGTGTTGATAGTTGTACAAGTTCCTCTTGGATTTCACCTTGATTTTCTAAGAATTCAAACATGGTTTCATGCGAAACTAATCTACAGGTGAAAAAGAAAACAAAGAAAGGAAAGTAGCAAGAGGACAAAAAACAAAGTAAAGCAAATCAAGAAACAAACAAGAAAATCAAACAATACTACTCCTACTCCTAACATAAGCAGAGCATATTCCAAATCATGTAATGTGATACTTCTAATGTAGCCATTGGTGCATTGGTTGGCCCATGAAGGTGAAAGCATGATTTACAAGAAATATATGCAAGAAAACCAATAGAAAAGAAAGATAAAGCAATGTAAACCAATATTTTCAAAGCTTGAATGCATCCATAAAAAAGGAAAAATTGAAAGTACATGAAAGGCACTTTCTGGATGTATCATGGTGTCCTATCACATTACCTGTGGAAGACAAGCATGTACACACCTTCAAACTTGGAAAACGAGAAAACATAAAGAAAGAAGAAAACTTTTGTTTTGCTACAATGCTTTCTACATACAACTCCTCCAACGCATGAGAAATAGGATCATGTAATTCTAGTGGAGGATGGGAAAACCATGAAATAGATTGATTTTCAATGTAAACAATAGAGTGATGAGGAGCCTAGAAATATTCAATAGGTTTCTGATCAGAAGAAGAACTAACCTCAAGGCTACGAGAACCTGACATATCCATCAGCTCAGGCTGAAGTGCCTCGACACCTTGAGGAGTTTCCAATTCATTAGAAGATGGATCATCAAAGACCAGTGGCTGAGAAAGATCAACAATAGGTAAATCAAAATCATGATAAGATGAACGAATGAAAAGATCATGACAACCACGATCAGAAAATTCAAGATGATGGTCAACAACATCCTCGCGATCTCATGAATCTTAAAGAGGGGATGATAAAAAATGAGAAGTCTCAGCCTCTATGTTTTTGGAAAGGTAAGATGAGAGATTAGCAGAATCAGGGAAGATAGATTTGTCCTCTTTGCAATCAAATGAAAAACTAGCATTTGACGTGTTCTGTGAATGATTGGAAATAGAAACATTTGGAAATGAATTATCAAAAGATGAAATAGAAATGGCAGAATTGTGGAAGATGTCAGGTTAAAGCAAATGAGGTGCAGACAGGAAGAGGCCATCCTTCACCATAGATTCTTGTTCAGATTCCCACACATACTCATTAAAAATGATATCACAAGGTTCTAGTTCCACACCAACTCCATCCAAAACTTGATCCTCGTGAACATCACATGTGAGATTCGAGATGAATGAAAACACCACACCAAAATCTGAAGTATCAAAGGGACCAATGAATGAAGGATGAGAAGATAATACCACATGATAACCATCAGAGTTACAGTCCAAATCTGCATAGGAATCCTGAGTAGGTGGGGTAGGAGGAGATGGTGACAAATCAACAGGTGGATTATCAACTTCTCCCACCTCAACTTGCGGATCTAGAGTTTTTTGATGAGAAGGGGATGAAGGGTCACTTGGGACAACAAAATTGTCCATATCAGATTTGGAACCTCTGACACCAAGGTATGTTGGGAGAGGTTTGAAAGATTCTAACTCATGCAGATTCTCAGAAACGTGAACAAGATATTAAAATATTTCCTCCAAAACTTTTCAGTCAACTTCATCTTTGGGAAATTCATAATTGTAGTGAATAAAACGATCATGAAAATCTTGAAGAGATTCATCAGGTCATTTTCGCAATTTTAAATTTTTTTGTTAATGGCTTTACGGTCATAAAGAATGAAATCACGACATAATTCTCTAAACAAATGATCAAAAGAGTATATAGAGGTTACAGGCAATGTGTGACACCATTTCTTTACGTGCCCTTCGAACGTGAAAGTGAACAACCCATAGGTAATGTCATCCAACGAGACATCATGCCTGTCATAGAATCCAAGAAAAGCAAATTCATGCCTAAACAAGGTTGTTCCATCCTCGCCATTGAACTTATAGTTGGAAAAGTCGTCTAGAATCTCTTTAGGACTTCAAAATCAACAACGTGAGAAAAACATGTTGGGATTATGATTGACAGAAGTCATGAAATATGTGTAGAAATTCAAAACAAACTTCAGGGGCTAAGCTTGTCATCTGGCCCTCCTTTTACTACCATAAATGTTGACGATGCTGGATATGCCAACATTTAGGGGATATCCCCGATATGAAGTCCCAACTAAACCTCAAACCATTTGGAGTAGGAGTCCTAGCAGTGGGTGGTAGTGTAATACCTTGATCGTAGTAGCGCGCAGAGGTAAGTATGATAACTTTGGGTGAGAGAAGTGTGTGACCCTACAGAGAGTCAAGTACAATGCATGAAGGTTCTAACGCACGAAGGGGAAAAGGAAGTGTGCCCCTTAGAAGCTTGCAATAGTACGCAGCTTGAAAGGAACACACGAATGGAATGACATCACAAGATAAAATGCAGAATAGTCCACAAATTAAAGTGATGAGTTAATCAAACAACATGCATTCAACAAGATTCATATAATTGCATACATAGTAGTTCATAAGAAAATGTGTAAGTTAAATAATATACATTGCTAAAGAAACTAGAATAGTCCAACTACATTTTAGACATATGCATGAAAGCATGTTGGCTCTGATATTACTATTATAAGTGAAATTTTCATCCATACATACACCATTGATGACAACTAGCCCCAATAGTGGACCATTACATTCAAGAACACCTTCTCCTCCAAAGAAGTATACTCACTCTATGCTATGGAGAAGCCAAGGCTCATCATAATACTCCCAAGCCTTTTCTAAGCCTAAGCCTAGATAAAAGCTTGGATCCCAAAAGCCCTTTCTATGAGTTATGAAGGTCTATTTATAACAAAGGGTGGGGTGACCCTTGGAATTCGCCTTTGTGACTTTTTGACTACCCTCATGACTCTTCAACTTCTTTACAAGTAATTCATTACATAACATGATGGCCTTTCATGTTACACTAATGACACTTGGAATTTCACTTACAACATATTTACAAATAATATTACATTCTCCACATGTACCCATGTGAGAGAAAATAAGATAGAGATAGTCTAACAAGACAAAACACTAAGATTATGAAGTTTGGGGAAAGATCAACTCAGAAACCTCCACTTGGTGCTTCTCAGTCACATATTGATGCGATGCTTGGTACTACATGATGGTGTCGCCAAACTGTTTGATGGTGTATTTCTGAAAGCGGACTCTTGCCTCCATGGCATCCGGGTATATGGTATTGGAACATGTATCCAACTCATTCTGAAGCATGTGCATCATGTGGTTGACCTTCACAGGACCACCGATGTACTTCTGCATGTTGTGTGTGTTCAGCTCCAAGTATTCCCTTCTGGCATCTCATCTTAGCTACTCTGTGTACTCATCGATCTCTAGCCAAACTTGGTTCTCTAGTTTAGCGTAGTTGAGGGAACTGATTGATGGGATCATGTGCTTCCTTACCATAACATCCAAATTGTTGTACAATTACACATATGAGGCTTTTATGTTGCTGATGAATGCGGCGAGTTGTTCGTAGTTCATGATTAAGATCTAGACCTTTGCTTTCTCCAGCTCTGCCTGTGGCTTCATCTTCTTAACTAAGTCAAGCGGGGCCCCTTTGTACTGCATTGTCCACTCTTGTACATGGGAAATGGAAACATGTATGTTCTTGAGATTTTTAACAAACTCTTCATTCTGTTACTATAGGACATGCACATAGACAACTAATTTATGCACAGTGACAAATCCTTCATAGAGATTCTACATGGTATCACCAAGTGTTGATACTCCAGCAAGTATCGTTGTCCTCATCTCCCCCAATGCAGAAATTGCATTCTGAGTTGATGCTCAGAGTTGTTTTACCTCTTGCCTAGCAGCCTGCAAGTTGTTTCCCAATTTTTCATTATCGATCATCAGGTACTAAACATTTGAGTTTTTTTCTCTTGCATAGGCCAAGATGGCTTGGGAAATGGGAGTTGGATGTTTCCTGGTGTCTAACATTATCACACTTTCCTTGATGAATGTAGGTGATGTGTGATAATCTGGAAAGTTATTCCTCTGCACCTATACAATATTCTTTTGTAACTCGTCAAATGATAGATTGTACACATCCATGACCGGATCATCATCAAGGAGAAAAACATATCCTTGCTCGTTCGAGGCTAGTTCTGACACTAGAGTGGTGGAGACTAAGAGATGACCTATGGTGCTCTCGGCATCAGGTTAGTGTCTTCATTCTGTGGCTCTTACTCCAACTCCATGTTTTTCACTTCAATCAATCGCTCAATCTACTGAGCAAGCTCTCGATTATGCATATGTTCACTCTCCTCCTTTGTTGTTGGTTGTTGCAACTCTTCGACCTCTTATATGGGCGTTGTTCCCTCTGTCATTATGCCATCCCTTCGTTCTTCTTCCTATTTCTTCTTCTCTTCCCATTCCTTCCTCCTCATCTCCCATTCTTCCTTTAGTTCTTATTCTTCTTGCTACGATCTTAGTTCTGCTACCTGCAAGCTCTACTTTTCTCTCTTCCTCCACTCTGTTTTCTATATCCTCTGCTTCCTTTTTCTTTTGCTGCAAAAGTTTCCTGCATGAATATTGAATCCATTTTCACCTTGCATATTTTCTCTCCCTCTATTATGTATGCAACTTCCTCTTTCCCTGATCGTGTACTAGATTGCTCCCTTTTGCTACTATTGTTGGACTTACTTCCATGTTAGTGTTCACTCCTTTTCTATGAACAATTGAGTGTTCGCATATATTGGAAAGTTAATTGGCTCTTGCTCAACTTCTTCCCCAATAGTTCTTTCCATGGTCTCTCTTGAAGCAACTCTCTTTGGTGTCATTGTAATGATGACTTTTGGAGAGAATTGCTTCACGAGTGTGGTACCTATGGAATAGAAAGGACACTCATTGCAAGAAAACATTATCTATTGCAAATCTCACTTCATAGAATGTCAAGAAGAAATCAGGGCATCTGACAAGAGGGATTTCATAATTTTAATTGACAGGGGTGAGTGATTGACTGTGGGGAGTATGCACTACGTAGTCCCAACAATTAGTGTGGAAGCTTGATGACTGGAACCGTGCAATGCGCAATTCAATCTGGGCTAAGGATTGGGAGAGACTACGAATTGCACAGTCTCAATGGTCAAGCTGAGAGACTGGCTCCTGGAACTCTGCAGTTGGAGCCAACCCAAGCCATGCTTTGCACAATTCTAGAGGCCAAGAAAGAGGCTTGATTCCCCAGATTGCATAGTGCATGCTATGCATAGTGAGATCTGGGCAAGGGAAACCCAGATCTTCCAAAGGGAGTATGAAAAACAAGAAAATATGAAATATGGTGTGAGGTTGAGTGAAAATATGACAAAGTGTAGATGTGTGCATATGCATCAAGTGCAACAATTGACTAAACTAAAGGAAAATTAAGCATGTGAAGAGAGTCGCCACAACAACGGCCATTGGTGCAAAAACGGGAAAAATCATCCAACACTTTGGAAAGGAAATATATAGCTTGAAACAACACTTCTACAAGCTAAAATAAGTTAAAAAAACATCATTCGTGCAAATAAACAAGTGAAACATCACTCACACAATCTAAACAAAAAAAGTGATAGAAAAAGTGGCAAAAGACGATAAAATCAAAACTCACCCAGAATAGCAACAACAATGCTCCGAAGGCTCCTTGATCTCCTTAGGAATACTAGAGCTTGATTATCAAATGTAAAAATGAGCTCTAGAGGCATCCATGACATACAATTGAGAAAATTGGAATTTATGGCATGCATGCCTGAGATGAAGGACAAAAGTGACACTTGGAGAAAACTTCTAAAGATAGCAATGTGCCACCTTTGGGAAACTAATAGTCTATCCCTACTTCCTAGGGATGTTTTTTTCCCTTTATTTTTCTTTATTTTCTTTGGGGGGGGGGGGGGGGGGGGGGGGCATTTAAGACGAAATTTATGGGTGAGATCCTTGAATATCTATCGCCAATCTAGCATTAATGAACCGATTTTTGGGGGGAATGGTTCGATTTGAATTCAAAATGGTATATAAATTACATGTGGCTACCCAATGAATAACACTTGACATTTTGAGCATTGAGTTGTTGAGCTCTCAGACACGTATGAACCATGAATTATTTGAAGCTTAGATAGTGAGTTTGGAGTTTGAGCAATTACCAAAGGAGACCCAAGAACTATTGGATAGCGTCATGTCGACACCGGAAAAAACTGTAGATATTGGGGAAGTAGTGACAACTGAAGGGGTTGTGCCAGAGGATGTTATGGAAGCAGAGGGAACTGCTCCAGAGGTTTCAGAGATACCCAAGTCAACACGGTCACCTAAACCAAGGCCTACATAGACCCACAAAGGCATGAAAGGCAAGAAAGGAAAGTAGGCCATGACACCATCGGTGCATGCATCACCTAGGAGAAACTCGCTGGAGGAAAATCCCACTGCTCAGGAAAAGGGAAAAACCATTAACCTAGAACTAGAGGAGGAAGAAATTGTGGTATCCCAAAGGACAATGAGGATCTGGGGATTGACACGGAGGACGTTGAAGTTGAGTGGTCTAACCCCATTACTAAATTTCCTAAGTACATCCCTCTATGTAGGGGCAAGGCCAAGGTGCCTAAGGACATTAATGAGAGCAAGGTCACCTTGTACACACCTCTGCTGCCAGAAAAAATTGTTTTTGAAGGACCACACTTGGCGCGGATTCTAATGTTGAAATTGGAGGACCGGGACTTAGCTGATACTGAGCAATTCCCTCACTTGGTGACAGACTGGCTGATGCAATGCTTCCTCCATAAGACCATCAGGGTGACTGCATTGGAACCATGGAAGTGGATCAAAGGAGTGGATAATGCAGGCCTACTCAACCTTCTATGGGTGTTGCACTACAATCGCACACCCATTACCTTGTTGGTAATCATGCAACTACTGTGCTTGGTACATGATGGGTGTCTGTGGCTGGAGGAGCCAATACCCATCACTAATAGACTAATCCACAGAATCATGAGGTTGCCATATTCAAGGGAGAATCTAGTTATGATGTTTGGTGGAAAGGCGGGTGAGCTGGTCCTCACAAAGGCCATAAAGAAGAAGTTCAGACTAGTAAAGAAATCACGCAGCTATGCAATTACAAGTATTTCTAACCTTGTGGTCAAAGTGGCCACACAAAGATTAGCAGGGAAGGTCATGTGGAAGTTTCACTTCGATGAAGTACCGTCACCTGTTGTAGCTCTAGCGGCCCAAATGCATGGAGGGAGTTCAGTTTAATTAGGTGCGCTACCTCTACAGTGAGTTCCTTGTGAACTACCACGAGGCACAAGATCTCAGCAAGACCTTCCACTACGTGTGGCTCTTGCTGTCCATCATGTTGGTAGCCTGGGAGCTACTCAAAGACAACTAATTTCCCTCAGTCGCGTCAGACCTACTTGAGACCATGAAGTATGCTTCGCTATGGGTGTCTAAGGATCCTTAGCGGATCAAGGACAACAAGATATTTTGGATCTTGATGGAGATGAATGTGCACATGGCCATCATCTGTAAGTTGTGGTTGTCGCCTACTGTGTTTGGTAAATTGCAGTCGTATGCAGAGTTTAAGGTTCATTTCCACCATATATCGATAAGGGCATGAAAGGACCCCGAGAAGAAGTGGCATGACTTGACCTGCTCAGCTATGGATGATGAAATTCAAGTGGTTATTGACAGTTGGCCGACAGAATGGCACATTGTCTTGGATTTAATGGCGAGATCCAGCAAGACAGCCACACAACGGAAGAAGGATGAAGCCAAGTTGAATATGATGCAGTTGACTAAGAAAAGGTTGAAGGAGGCTGAGGATAAGGCTAGGGAAAACCATGCTGCCACATAGGAGACAGGTGGATAAACAAGAGGAGAGGAGTGCAGCTCTGACAAAGAGAAGTTTCCCTCCCGGGAAGAAGAGGAAGAAGAGGACGATCCAACAGAACAGGGAGGAGCAGACCTGCTGACACCTCTATTCTGTATCAAGTGTCCAAGGGGACAAGAAAAAGTAGGGTTGTGGAAGAAGTCCAAGGACAGCAAGACGTCCATGGACCCGATCACCCTAACAGAGGGGGGATCTGAATGACATTGGGGATATAGTACGAGATGCCACCGCAGAACTACTGCAATAGTTTGAGCACTAGCAGTAGTAGGTGTTGGGGGCCATTCAGGCGAATCTGTGAGAGCTGTAGATTCAAACAGCACAGACCGGTGCGGCATCCACCAGTTTGGCCATCAGTACTTTAGAAGTCACCGGGATGTTGTGTACGAAGGACTCCCAAGCCATAGTGCTATTAGATGGGGCACTAATGACAGAAACCAAAGCTGACAGGCCCACTGTTAGCACACTCGAGGGAGTAGGGATGAAATTGGCAGCGCTCCCTAGTGAGGCACTCCACCTACTACAGCATGGGGTGATCACAGAGTTGAGGTCCTATGAATAATGCACTTTGTAAGTGATCAACGAGTAAATCATTAGCAATTCTCAAATGGCCATACAACGAGATTATTCCATCTCCACTACAAATGACTTGACCTATAAGAATAAGGGCATAGTCCTGGTTGTGGAGTAAGCATGTCGAATGGTCCCAGGGTTGGCCATTCCTGTAGATGAGACAATAGATGTGCACGTTCGCAAACTTGCTATAGGGGTGCTCGACACCCACATAGAATTGGAAAAGGTTGAGTCGGAGTTGAACGTCCAGATTGCAGAATTATAGTTGAGGGCATAGCCTTCGACTCCACCGTAAATCAAGGAGCAGTGCGTGACTACTATCACAAAGGTAATAGCAGCAACAAAATGTGTAGTGGAGAACTACACGACACTTTTTGAACAGTCGTTGTTAGTCCTATCCAGCCTACAAGAATACCCTACTGTGCAAAGGCTAGAAATAGAGGCATGAGAGCTGCAGCAGTGCTACGATGAGGTAAAAGGGATAGCGTGTACTATTGCCCTCGCCCACAAACTCATGAACCTGTAGGAGCCCAAGGCATTGAAGGAGCAGGTAGATGCAGCTCAACACAAAGAGGCAGCACTAAAGGAGTGCTTGAAGCCTTGGTTGGACGAGGCCTACTCAATCACGACCTCCATTGAAGGGAAGATGGTTAGTTTGTAGGAGAATTAGTAGAAGCTTCAGGCTGATAGTGCAAGGCCAGCAATAGAGCAGTTGGTCAAGGAAATAAAGCAGGCGGTCGCGCAGTACAGTAGTGAGATATTAGTTGTACAGGTCGAGACGGGGGGTATTTGTGCCAAGATCTCCACACCCATAGAGTGACTCGAGGGCGAGTCACCATGTTTGTGTTTGGGGCCTGTTGGGAATGTGTTCCCCCAAGAGCTAGTTTTGGGGCTAAAAACCCAGGTTTTGGGGTAGAAGCCCCAAACTTTGTAATATAGATTGAAAGTCCCTGCATTTTGTGGTCGTAGAGCACGAAGAGGTCAAAGGGTTGTTCACCCTCATTTTGTATAATGTCAGCTGTAAAGATGTACCCATGGTCTGCAGACCATGGGATTGTATAAAAAGGGAGCCTTAGAAGACTCTAAGGGGAAGAAACAAGAAGAATGATTTTGGGTAAGAGGTTCTAAGTGTTCTCGAGTCATAGCGTAGGTGGAGGCTCCACAGCTGAGTGCACAGAGGCTTAGGGTGGAATTCTGCAGCTGAGTGCGGAGACCCCTACAACTGTGCACATGGGATGGATAAAGTCTACACTGGACTTGAGATATTAATAAAGAGAATTATTCTGCAAGCAATGTGTATTTTGTCTTTGTTTAATGCATCTGATTATATTATGTTATGATTTGGGTTTATATTATAATGCTTATTTGATGCACGAATGTATTTGATTATATCTGTTAATTGAACACAAGCAAGAGTAAATGATTACACGAAGGTAACTGTAAATGCATGGTAGATTAGGTAACACTTAAGATAACTTGGGAACTTATACAGTAACTCAATCACATAGGCGCATAAGTGTCTGGACCTTGGGTTAGGGATGTGCAAATATCAATCGAGTACCTTCGCAGAGGTAGTGAAGGATGGAAGAGAAGGGACATCGATAAGCCCTAAATAATTATCGATCTGCACGCAGGTAGGATTAGGGAGTATACACTGACATCACGAGCATCTCAGGGTGTGGAAAATTGGTTCCTGCATCCCCCCATACTGCTTCGTGTGAGACTTCAGTTCGCACTCCGCGGGCTGATGCTGAAAGGGCCAATAGTGTAGGGATTTGCTTGGCTGACTAACGATGAACTCCGGTCAAGGCCCACTAAGCAACCATTTCCTCATGTCACTCCTCCCTCTTCTCCCAGTGACATTACTCTCATTTGGATTATATAGTTTTGGGATCTCTCTATTTGCATCCTCCACCAAACTATTGATCAATTCACTCCATTGGCACTAGCTAACCCACTCTTGTGAGCCATGTCTAGGCCTATGTCATTTTCTCATGAATATTTATTTTTCTCCATAATTGGAAGGTCCACTCCCCCTAGTTGAAGACTTTGGTGTGCTTTTCAATTAGTTTCCTTACATATTGGTCTGGTGTTGTTGTTTCCTTCTCCAAGTCAAGTTGTAGCACATGAAACAACTTCTAAATCTAGCTCTCAGTTGAGGAGTATGGAAAGTACTTTTGGTCGTTGGACATTCGTGGTGGATTTTGTCATTGTCTATAGTTTGTATTCCTTCTATAGCATAATTTTAATTTATGTGCTTGTATTACTAACTTTCATCTAGCCATCCTTTCTAATGGGTGTTCTTCCTACAACTCTTTTTTACCTCTTGTGGAATTTAATGTATTCTCCAACTTTTCTCCTATTAAATCATGCGCTTTTTGGTTCATGCATTTGTCAGGACTCGACTTTCCTATTCTTCTTCTATCTCTCCCTCTTTGTAGTCTATCTTATGCTCCTCCTTGAATCCTTGTCTTTATCTATCTTCCTACCATCTGGAACTCTCCCCTCCTCATGTGGATTCTTTCACATGGTCAACTGCTTATTCCCCTCTTCCCCTATCATCTTGGTCTTGTCTCCTTATTGTGTTCTTCACCATGCCCCATCAATGTGCATGTGTCTGCATGTTCAAATTTTAACTAGGTTTGGTCTTCATAATTATGATATTGTAAAAAGTAAAAAATAATGTATTTGAGTCAAAGAAAAAATATATTTTATCATGTCCCATTTGGAAATTTAAAAGAAATAAAATTGAATTTTTAGGTATGATTTTGTGCCTCCAAGTTGACCAAGTCAGCCCTCCTAATGACAAGTTGGTCTACCTAAAGGACATGTCCCTTCGCATGAATGAAAAGCAACATATTGGAATATATACTTCATCACTTGGAAACTAGTTCATATCTCTTTTGTGTTGGCACTTATCTTCCATGGTATGCAAATTATTTGGAGGGAAATCTTATGTGATGATACAAACCAATGTTGGCAGCATATATCTATGGTATCTGGTCTTACTATGGCAACATATTTTCTATTGAATTTGAACTCATTGTGGCACTATACTTCTATGACATGAGGAGGGTTGAATAGGCACTTCAATTACTCGTCGAATTATCTATGACTTGGATTTCTTTTGTTGACAAAAGATTCTATAAGGAAAGGATTGTTGGGTTTTCCCCTTGTGGGGTTTTCCCTGGCCACTAGCTTATTTTCTCATCTTCTTTGTCCTTTTAGTATTGTATTTGTATAATTTCTTAACGACATAATGAATGAGTTAAAATACTAAATGAAAAATATATAAAAATAGTTACAAGTAATTATCATGTTAAGAAATTCTTTCTTGCATTCGAATTCCAACATGGTATCAAAGTTGATGGTGAAAGTGTTGGGTGGAATCATCTAATATCTCTTTGAGTATTTCAATAAGCCCTAGTCTCAGTCCTCCATATTGCTGTAGCGAATAAGTATAGGAAGATGTCAAAGCTAATCAAATTCTTTATTATAGCGTCAAAAACCCTAGTCCAGGGTCAATCTTTTACTCCTTCCTACATTTGTAAAAAGATCTAAGTTAAAAGATTGTATTGAAGGTAGGTTGAATGATCTTAGGCTTTGAATAAGTCAAATTCAATTTTTTTATATTTAATATGAATCTTTGAAGGAACTCAAATCTTGTCTTAGATGTTTGAATCATATGATAAAAAGAGAAATTGCAAAAGATCAAAATCATGTTTACAAGACCGAGAGTCTCTACAATTACAATAAGGATCAAAACAGAATACCTATGCTTAAATTACGAGTAATCTTCGTCAAAAAAGTTGAATATTCTAGTTATTGTTTTAGAGGATCAAAATTCTTTATGAAGAAGGCCAAAGTTTCCTCATTCCATTTAAAAAGAAGAAGGAGGATCTATTAAGATAAATATCAAGAGATCTGAATCATCTAAGATAATGAGAGAGTTAGATTACAACCTATCTTTGTAAATTTTGATCATGGTCTTGATCATGAAATTAAAGATCATCTTGTCTATGTTTTAGTACTAAGAAGGGTCCAAAAATACTAGCTAAAAAAGGAACTTAAGGAGGACTAGTAAATGTTGAAGCCAAATTCACTTTGGTAGGAATAGTTAAAAGGAATCTTGAAATTCCTCCTATCCAAACATTTGAAGCTTTAATACTAGCAAACAAAGAAATCTAGGTATTTATCTGCTAACAATAATTTATGATTGAGGTGATGTTCTCTTGACAACATAGTTTTGTGCTAATCTCAAATCTCAAAAGAATTATATTGAAGTTTGTTTACACAGGTTTGGAGTCTATATCAAAAGTAGCATTGAAATTAAAGTATTTCTTCAAGTTATAGTGTCTAGCTCATATCCTAAATAAGTGTACATACATAGCATACAATGTGAAATGTTCAAGAACTAAGTTTGAAGATTGATAGGGTCTTTGGGATATGAGGTCTCTCTCTCTCTCTCTCTCCTCGCA
>Ga0139314_100041_pt1 | contig 19659 bp, 18 predicted proteins | sample In2P11_FD_99376 | JGI IMG/M metagenome (GOLD analysis project Ga0139314, IMG submission 99376)
GATGCTGTGGACTCTGCCCGTACTCTAGCTACCTTTGCTGCTGCTTGCCTTAGATGCCTTTGCCTATGCCAGATCATTTATTGGTTTGGGGTCGACTGGATCTACTATTAGCTACTAGCTTTGTCTCTACTGCCTTTCTCACTACTGCCCGCGCGCGCGGCTCACTCTGCCTCTGGATCTCGGTCAACGATATCTACTGGTGGTACCGCTGCTACGGGTGTTACTCGCTCAGATACCAATGGTGCTTTTGCTCGGTCAAATGGGTAAACGGGTTATGCTGCGTAGAAGGCACTCGATCACAGGGACGGAGTCACTCACTATTCATATGGTGAGGGAAAAATCGATCAAAACGAATCCTAGGCATCTCGAAATCCTCCATCAATGTGCGAAGAATGCATCGTATAATAAGAGCCAACGCATTTCCTCTCCCGGGGGTCGAGCAATTTCATTTCCTCTCCCGGGGGTCGAGCAATTTCATTTCCTCTAAGGTGCGAAGCCGCTTGTCCCTCCGGGGGGCAAGGGCAGAGTCAAAGGCAAGGGCTAGGGCGGGTTACCTGGACCCATTAGTATATTATTCTGATCCTGTTAAGTCAGTTGAGCCAGTTGAGTAAGCCGTTGATTCCGCAGTCGTTTAATATCTAGTTGATCCAAAGCGAGTAGTAAATCCAGTAGCGGGCGGTGGAGAGAGCAGAGGAAGCCCATAAGCCACGGTTCCATATTGTGATCCAGTTCCTGCTGCTTTTAGTGATAGAGATAATGATTTTGACCGCAGCTACTTTACGGAGAACGGAGAAGCGACTTCGGTCAGAGTGGCTACTTGTCATTCGTTATATATGTAATTACGCTTTAGCAGACAATGCTGCTATTATATATATGTAATTATGCGAAGAGCCGGGTTGTTTCTTCTCTTTATGCACTTCACTTTACTTATTTCCTTGCCCTCAGAAGCGCAAGCCCTCCGGACCTTGGCTTGGCCTGGCTAGTTACCGAAAGCATACGAGTAAGCACCCTGCTTATCAGTATCTAAGCTAGCAGTATTTAAGCCGGCATAAAAGGCATAGATGGTTTACCGAACGTGGGGGTTCTTCAATAGCCCTTGCTGAGGGGACAGGGGTTTCTTTCCCCCTCAAAGCCCGGCTTATGATCATCTTGGCTAAGTGGAAACCCACCTTTTTGCTTGTGGCATAACGCCGAGTACTAATAAACTGGGAAATTAGAACTAATAACCTAACACTGTACTTGGTCATTTCGATAGTGTGAACATGGCCATATAGTTGTGAAGACGACTTTCATAACCTAGCGTCATATTGGTAATTGATCCAGCAAGAGCCTGGCGCTGTACCTGGGAATTTTTGACCTTGGTTATCCTGGCCTAGCGCGTAGAAGATTTCACTTATAGAACCTGGCCATGAATAGACTATGTATCTTATTCTTATCCTCTTATCTCATTATTAGTCAACTACTAACAACAAGTAATCTATCCCAATGGAATCTACTTCACTAAAACTAGAACTAGCTTAGGAACTCTAACTAAACTTCTCTAACTCTAACTAAACTCTAATCTTCTAACTAAACATAGCTCTTCTAACTAGCTCATAGCTCCTAACTAAACCTACTCATTATTCTTAACTAACCCTAACACACTCATCGATTCACTAACACATTCATTGATTCACATAAACAACACATTACGCCCTAGCATCTCTAATTAGGTAGGGAACAATCCATACCCTTTCAATTTAGGGCACCAGCACTTCCTTCATTAGGTAAGGGGGCACCTCACCCTCCTTAGTCTCGCCCTACTTACTGACCTCGTCCTACTTGGGTAGGTGTTTGAAGCGTTCTCACGTTGAAGTGCTCACCGGAAGAACATGTTTCTTCGGGGCCAACCAAAAAAGACGATGAGTCCTTACACCGGAGTATGCCCTAAGGTCTTGCCTCACCTGAGTCTGCATCACCTGAGCCCACCTGATTATGCCTTACAAGAGCCTGCCCGACCTGGTCTCGCCCGGCCTAACCTCGTCCTGCTCGGCCTTCAAGCTTCCTCACGCGTTCTAACGCCTATCCTGGCTGGGTATACGCTCTTCGGTCAATAAGAAAATATGTCTGCGGTAATGGTTATCAACCTACCACAAATTACCTTACCCAAAGCTGTCTTATCACGAAGCTGTATCACGAAGCTGCCTTATCACAATCACGAACAACATATACTTGACTGATCACGAACAACTATAAATCAAACTATCAATAAGAAGATATGCGTGTGGTAACAATACTCATCTGACGATGTCTTATAATGACTGACCGATTAGCCAGCCATTGAGGATTTGTCCTGACCCTACGCTTACAAAGGAAAATACAGTTTCTCCCTTGCCCGGTGCGGACAAGCAATAAATTACCTTATCTTTCGCTTCTTACTAAAGAGAATAGGCGCTACAATGAGGATCCTTATTACCTCAAGTGAATGCAATGACGACGATGATGGATTAGAATTACTTCACAATATAGCCCTTCATAGGCGGGTCAAATTGGTCCTTACCTTAGCTTACGAAGGAGGCCTTAGCTTACGAAAGAAAGTAGGTGTGATTGTTCTCGTTACCTTACGCCTATACTTTGAAGGAAGATAGGTGCGAATGGGTTAACTGCCTATTATCCAGTTGCTATGGCTCACTGCCTATTTGCTAAGCATTCCATTTGCTTCCCTCAAGGAAAGGAACGAAAGGATTGGCCCTTGAAGCCTAGGTTCTGCCCTTCTCCATGGGTTAAGCGGAGTAGCATTCCCTCCTAAGTGGGATTAAGTGGCATTCCCTCCTAATGGGTTTCCCAAAGCGGAGTTGCTTATAACCCTTCTAATCTATCTTACTCACCCTCCTAAATGGTAAGGTAAGTCTTAGACTCCTAATAAGTAAGTCTTCCCCCCCACCCCACCGGAGATACTTGACCTGCTATTATTCATTCAAACCAATGACTCAAACTGAAACGAAATCTTGAAAGACCCAGCAGACCAATGAGCCTTACGTAACTAACATAAGCAGTTACCTATTCTAAGGTTGTACCTCAAGGCTAGTCCCACCCAAGGCTGTAGGTCTGAGGCATAGGGTCCCAAGTAAGAGAGTAAGGATGTTCCCAATGAGGTATGAGTAAGGATAGGTCAGAAGGCAAGGTTCGTTCAGAGGTTAAGGAAGGAGAGTTTATGGATGAGTCTGAGAATGTCTAGGTGAAGCTGTTCCCGGTAATCAGTGGTACCGTGATCCGTTCATGGGTAACACGTCATGCCAGGTAGTATCAGTGGTTCGTTGAATCGGTGACCTAAGACGACTTCACTTCCGTCCCCTTTGGCCGCTCCGATACGGCCAAAAGCATCAGTGTAAGAATCAAATCAGTAAGAGATTCATGACTGATCTTATATATGTCATTTCTTACATGTATATATAGCCCAAATCCCACCATAAAACCTACTATATATGTCATTGTGCATGAAGAAATTGCTCACATTCCAGTAGCGAAATTCCCATTTCTAGTAGCGGAATTCCTGACATATATTCTATATGAAACAGTACCCCGAATTCGGTGAGCCTTTCATGAATTTCTAGTAGCGGAATTCCTCTCCTCTCCTCTCCTCTCGATGGCGGCCTTAACAGTCGAGCATGCTTACGCATCCTTTTGGTCGAGTCTGCTTACGCATCCTTATTAGTCGAGCGTGCTTACGCACCCTACCGGGCCTCTCCTTAACAGTCGAGCATGCTTACGCATCCTGAAATAGATTTCATACGATGCGGTATCAGGCCTTCTTCCAGTTAGAGAAACCTGACAAAAGCCAGACCAGTTTTCCGAGACCTGACAAAAGATAGGGAGGGCGGGGCTCAGGTTCGGGGTATGGCGGCCCAGTGATAGATACCTCCCTTTGGAAAGAAGTAAGGCTCGGCGCGCTTTGATCAATCCCTCCCCAGGTGAGATCAGTCCAAGAGCTGGGGAGCTGGTTCCGCTGGGCTCAGGGAGTAGGGAGGCCATTTCCAGGAGTGGGAAAAGGGCCCGGGAGGGAAGGAAGCAAAGGCATCCCCATACTACTATGGGCATGATTCGATTAGGAATGAAAGATTGTCCTCTCTTTGTCAGATCGGAGTGCTACTATTATATATGTCATTTCATACATGTCAATAGAGCCAAAATCCCACCATCAAAGGGCGGGCATGATGAGATGGGAGGTATAATGAGGTTCCGGTATGATGGGCTGGAAGATGGGAAGATGGGGGAATGGATCCTTTGCTCTTCGAGCAAGAAAGAGTTGCTCTTCGAGCCGGAGGCCCTGACTCTGTCTCTTCGAGCCAGAGAAAAGAACATATATAGTATAGGCTCTTCGAGCCAGAGAAATGGCGGAGGTTTTCACAGATTTCCCTAATAATTTGGCCCCACGAGGATGCGCAAGCAGGCTCGACCGCTATTTACCCACCCACCCCAATCCCCGGAGGCGGAGGTTTGTCAAGGTTTCCCTCCTATTCTTGCATCTTAAGGAGGCGGAGGTTCAGGCTAAAGAACCTCGCCCGACGATCGAGCAAGAAGAAAATGACCAGCCATAAAATCCAGTCCATCCAAGCATGCCATCCAATCCAATCCCATTCCATTCCAACAGAAACCAGCAACGGAGAGGGAACACGGCGAAGAAGGGAGCAGAGAAAACGGTGACGGTGAAGGTAACAACCTACCATCTCAGATGCATGTTTTAATAAAGCAAACGGCCTATTGTTTATCTGGGTTCATATACATAATTTCCACTGGAAAAAAGAAATCTAAAGAAACCTGTCTGTGTTGTCAACTTTGTTCTTTGTGGGCAGCAACGTATAGTCTGGCTTGTTGGTTGTTGTATTGAAGTGAGCCCGTATGTCTAACCCTTGGTCTAGAACTAATAGTGTTGGATGCGACGTATGTATTGAAATCGAAGTAAGCAATGGTCTAGTCTGGGTCTGGATGTCATAAACCTTCCGGATGGGGATGCACCAACCCTTGTCCTCCTGTGTGTGGGTATGCCCTGAACGTTCCTTGATTCTGGAAGCACTGAACGTAGCTGGGGTTTGTGCGAATAGGGTGCTGTGTGAATGAATCAATCGTCGTATCTGGCTGACCGGGTGAAGCTCGTCCCCCCGACAAGAGCTCGATAGTGCTACTCTACTCTACTTTACTACCCCACTAAGATTCCTGAGGTTGGGTCATAAAGGCGGTCCGACCAAAAGGTTCTATGGGAAGCCCCGCCCCGTCGTCCAACGAGTAAGTGTGGGGACTAAGTGGGGGGGTAAGGAGTCACTAGAGGTTGGTAGTAAAAGTAAAGAGAAGCAGGCAGCAGGGGCGTAGCGGGTTAATAGTTAAGGTTCTAAGTGCTAACCCAAGCAAGCGCGTCTAATAAGAAAGTAGGGTGAGGCACGGAGTGGTAAAGGAAACATGACAGGTTAGGTCGTTAATTTAAGTAATCAAGTGGGCGGGCTTAAAAAGGTAATAAGAATGTTCAAAGTGCCAACCAACGTCCCTCCAATCTAAGAAGTTCTGGTAGTAGTTCCGCAGTAGGTATAAACGCTATCCGGTTCATATTGATCGAGGTGGAAATCCGGGTACCTGGCTGGGGTTATATAGTTCCCCGGCCGGTGAAAGTACGAGTTCTTTATTGCCAACCAGCCAGTCAGCCAGAAAGAAAGCTAGACATACAGTCAGACAAAGCTAGCCAAACAGCCTTTCTTTCCGGAACCATCTGTCCCCTGCCTGCCCGATGAAATGGAGCTCTGTCTGTCCTAGCACTCAAGGCGCATAAGACCGACTGCACCTCGTCCGGTCCGGATAAGGCGTCTGGAGACGGAGAATCCGTGGGTTATTGGGTATCCCATAGGGTAGGGCCGGGTCCGGGTTTAGTGGTATTGTTGAGTGAACCTTAGCGATCGATCCAAAGGAACATCTCTATCTCTTACTACTTCACTTAGCTAACGAACTAAGAAAATTAGAATCCTACCGGTTGTCACCATTAGGGGTTTCCATCCCACCAATGGGCCGGGTGGGTTAGGGGTTTGGTCCTTTGGATCGGCGCCATTGGACCTGAAATAAGTAAGTCCAACTCTTAAGCAGCCCCGGAATGAATGGAACTGGTGTTTGCCCCTACAGACGGCCAGTCCAGACGGCCTGCACAGTAGGTTCCGGAAACAGACAGTAAGCGGAACCCAACAGCTAACGTATGACAGTTATGCTATTTAGATTCTCGAAATAATACTAGACAATGAAACGCATACCCGACCGAAGGGAGGAAAACTATAGCTACTAAGGAGGCAGGCGGAGAGTGAGCTCACTTACTCAAGCAGTCCAGCCCAGCCCGACCGTAAGGAATCTCGACTGTTTCTGGTTCCCGGCCCGACCGAACCCCGACCGACAGACAGTGAGTCATCAATGAGGCGGACAGATAAATGAGATTCTTATTCCTTCTGCAAGCATTTAAAGGCACCAGCGTAGGGAGGTGCCGGCGCTCGTGTAGAGATGCTAGATTTCTGCACTTTCTTTCTCGGAGTTGTGGTTCATCTAGATATAGATGATCTACTCGGTTATGACAGAGAGAGTCTTATTATCTAATAACGAACTATCCATCCTCTCCCTATCGGCTCCGCCCCTGCAGGCAGGCAGAAAAGATGGTCATTCCTACTCACTCGGTAAGGAATTCCGAACCGGCCGGGGGAAACATACGACCAGGGAGAGCATAGGGAGGAAGCGTGATCTACGGATCTCAATAAATAAGGGCCAGAATGAAACAAAAGGGATAGCCACATCCGGCTCTGTGAGAATGAATGCCAAATGAGATTATTCCTTCCTCTCCTTATTCTTGCATGGGGGGATGGGGAGGGAGTATGCCAATATGATCTCCCATCCAGTTGGTACTTGTGCGCTCACTTCACTCACTATACTCTAGATTATATCTACCCACCCTCACTCAGTCCTATTTCGTATCTAAGAAGTTAATGAAGCTCTTCCCAGGTATCTAATGGTGAGAGTTATCATCTGACAACGTAAGTGGGGAAGGGATAATGAATGACTCCCTCCCTCATGGTAGTTAGTAAAGTAGCCAAGCGGCCTAGTGCCTTGAAGACCTTGACCCTTCAGGCGGCTGGCGCAGGCATATCGTTGTGAAACTCTACTCCTTCGAAGCCTAACGCTAACATCTAAGTGTGTAAAAGCCCTGGTTTCACCCTTCACAACATGGTGTCGAGTGACTTGACTTGAAGCCGATGGTAATTGGTGGGCGGCCCCTACGCCCACCTTACGGCTATCCTAGAAACCCCTCCCTAGCGGGCGAGTGACTCAAGGGTGGGGTGCACGCTAGTGTCTTAGTTCGTTCCGAACCTCGACTTTCGAGACCCTTTCGATACTTACTCTACTATATGGTAAAGGAGATATTCTATATGTATATCCCGCTTGATGGGGGACGACAAAGTTTAGATCTAGCAGACCACAAACACCATAGGGGTGGCTCACCCTGTTGCCCTATTGGTTGCATAGGTAGGCCCATAGCCTGGCATAGGTCCTAGTGGGTCCTCTACCTTACGGTAGGTAGCGGAAGTAGCGCTTGTTGGAGGGTTTTGGTATGTTTTGGCCGAAAGGAAAAAGAAATCTATTAAGGGATGACCTTTCGAACGATTTCATATATATCATACTATAGAAGAAGGCATAACGAATCACTGTGTTTAATAAATTGAATCGCTGGGGTCACCCCAATATCTCTAGATATATATATTAGACCGTTCTACCTTTGAGGGCCATCGGGGAAGGGGCCCCACAAACAAGGGATATCAAATCAAGTCAGGGAGCACACCAATAAGTATTCCGTGGGGGCATATTCTACAAACAACATCACAAGGGGATTCATTTCACATAGGGGGGGTCACCCCTTATTTCTATTCCTACCAGATAAGCCGGTCTTACACACCACGTACGCCGCCTACAGTTAGAGCCGCCATCCAATAGAGGGAGGTTGGTAGGTAATAGCAGCCGCCACAGAAAAGATAGGGAGGTCCAACCACGTCAACATATAATGATAGTGAACCACTTATGACAACGTTCATCCACTCGAAATGGATTCGCCCGGGGAAGACACAAGAACAACCCTTCTTATACCCATCCTATTACAAACATCGCAGCGAATCAAATCTTCCATTAGGTAAGCCAACCACGCCTAAGAGGATCTTCAGACGCTAACAATTCCCTTGCACTCGGAAGCGCAAGACCCTCCGGACCTTCATATCCTCACAATTCACAATTTCCTACCTTAAATAAGAGGTAGGGCTTTGATTATCCCTTCTTTCTACCATCGACTCTAAGGGGAAGTCATACTATCACAAGTACCCTCATCCAATGCTCGAGATGACAATCCCAGAGACACACAATATTGGGCGAGCGGGGAGATTGGCCATCGTCCTACATCCGTAAAGACACAGGATAGATTTATGGTTACGCCTTCAAAAATGGCATTTAGTAGAATAACGCAACCCGTTCTCATAACCTGCCACGCACAAGCGGTATTACTACAATTTGGTCAGATTTGAACGTTCACTATATAGAATTATGCCGTGGGAACGGTGACCCTCCCATCACTCTTTATTCCCAATCGGGTAAGATACCCCAATGACAAAGATCCACCACCCACTACAGCTGGTTAATCATATACGATTCTTTCAAACTGAAATTGAAGGCTAACCGGAGGCATAAGAGCCCTACACAAATATAGCTGGCTCACATACGAAAGGACGCCCACCAACATTTTGGATCCCGATAATCCCTCGTGGAGAAAGGAAAGTTTTTGACCTTCTGGCTGGGATAACTCCAGAACCTATGTGTCAAAATTCTCCTAATTGCAAGCCATAAAGGATGTTCCATTTATAGCAAGGCTGTAATGTCACTCTGTCTGAATAAACCAGGAATGAAAACAAAAGACCCACAAACTCTCCATGTCATAGGTCAGCTTGCTAATCTCATGCTAGGGAAAGTACTTATTCAAAAATATTCTGCTCTGGGCAGCCCTGTAGTGAGCATCCATAAGGCAGATCAACTTATAAAAACACCTTTATTTACTTAGGGGCAGTTATCAATGTAATGACAAAATACACCTTGGAAAAACTGTGACTCCAAAGACTCTTTAGGTCGACCCCCACTGTCCTCCAGATGGCTAATAGATCTATTGTCAAGCCAGAAGGGATTCTGATTCTAGAGGACATTCTAGTCTCAATAGACTCCTGGGAGTACAAAGTCTACTTTATGGTCCTGCAAACCAAATCTGGATTAGGAGGAAACCCTCTCCTGGACAGTCGAGCGTGCTTACGCACCCTCACCATATGAATAGTGAGTGACCCCTAAATAATATAGGGCCCTTTGATTCTTGGAAGACCCTGGCTGGCAACAGATGATGCTTACATCAGCTGTAGAACATGTGACATGACCATTGGAAATGGTCAATCCTACAAAAAGCTTACTCTATTCCCTCCAACCAAGCCATTCCTAGAGGCTGCAGAACCATTGTGGGTTGAAGGTAAATGAAACATATTGAAGGGGAGTTGATGGAAGTTAGGAAATAAATCATCATGGAGATTCTTTAAGTGACAAAAATTAGGTCATGATTAAGTATTCTCCTCTTGATCTTGTCTGGCTATGCCATTATATCCTGCAAGAGTTTCATTACTGGCAGCTCTAGTTGAACTGGTAAGACCACTTCCATACAATAATATACCTCTCTCTCTATTGTTACACCTTAGCATAAAACACTTTCTTTTGGGGACATATACCGCGGGAAGGAGAAGAACCCGGCGGTAAGGAGCATCATATTTCTTTCTCTATTGGTGCACCTCACACTACTACGTTGGCAGTAGTCCGTCCGTTGTTGCCGTATTCGTAGTAGCTGCCGTTGCCGTATCCATTGTTGCCGTCGTTGTTGCCCTTGCCAACGCCGATCAACATGAACATCAACATTGAACCCATATCCTCCTGGGTGTGTGGTGCTATGTCTGGCTTTCGGGGGGGCTTTGTGTTCTGCTATAACTGGTGCTCAATGCGCAGGTGATGAATAACCCCCCTGTTTGTTCCGTATCGTTAAGTCAAAGGGGAAAGTTGAAAGGGGAAATGGGGCTTGGGCAGGGTAACTGAAAGGGGAAAGTGTATCTGCCCTTGCCAACGCCAATCACAATCAAAATCACAATCAACATGCCTTGAAAGGGTGGGGTCAATCACAATCAAAATCACAATCAACATGCATTGAAAGGGTGGGGCCAATCAACATCAACAATTGAAAACTGGACTTGCATTGTGGAAACATTGTACGTCAAGCATATACCTCATTGTGGAACCTCATGCATGGATCTCTACGTGTAACCTAATAGAACCCTCATCGAGTCACCTTATTCATTGTGTAACGTAACCACCTAATGACCGAGTCACTTCATCGAACTTAATGTGTCAACTCTTCTACGTGTAGCTTAGGAGTATCCGGATTATTCCCCTTCGCCGTGGCAACCGACTGGTCTTCTGACCGGTGGGTCTGGACTCCCCATTGGCAACAGGGTGTATTGACTAGTTAGTGGTAATCGAGACCTCCTGTGACTGATGGAGTATCGGCCATGTATAGACCAGTGAGGACGGGCTAGGGTATTTGCAACCATAAATCGGCACTCACTGACTGACCGGGGATCTCCTATCGGCGGACATGCATAGATCGGTGGGAAATGATGGTCTTTCTTTCGGGTATTGTAAACCATGGCACCTCCTCCTCCTGGGGATCTACACTTGGCATAAAGTACCGGCATCGAATGAATAAACACCTGTAATCGAGTGACTAAACACCTTGGACTACCGGCATCGGAATATCCACGTGGGCTCAACTCTTGTGATCAAGTACCAGCATCGACTACCAACTATTGTATTGATAGCATTGAAGCCTGAATCGAGTAGCGGCATTGAGTAGCGGCAGCAATTGGAACCCTATGACTGAGACTAACTCACTCGGCCCGTACCGTCTGTACCATCCGTTGGACTACTCCACCTCTGTATCTGTTGGCAATCAATCGAATCAATCAATGGCCATCCTGTGGTGCGCCCCTCTATAGAGAATATTGATCAATCAAGAACTATAAAGCATCATCCCACCTCCTTATCGTCGACCACCGGTTATTGGGTGACTTTCTGGCAATGCCCGAGCTCCTGTCAATATCTGTTGTTTATGGGCGTATGCTGTAGTAACTAAGGTTCCTTAGGGGTAAGTGAGGTCTAGTTCGAGGTCAAGGGTATAGGGTATAAGTCTGGCTGCTTATATGGAACTGATTGGCACTGAGGGGCTATTGAAAAGTACTACCTCCTTATGGGCGACCACCCCCTGTGAACGAGACTGTTTATCTGCGACCACCTCCTGTCAAGTACCACCTCCTTATGGGTGACCACAAGAAATGCCCTCCCCTGTGGCAACCAACCAACCTACTGGGAATGACCAGTGGGGAATGAGGTTCTTTTCTCGGCAAGGCCTCCTTCCTGTCTCTCGGGACCTCCTTCCTGTGTCTATCGGCACCTCCTGTGACTTAGGTTCTCTCGGCTGACAGGCACCTTGTGGGACTGATGGGCTCTCGGCTGCTTGGCAGTGACCGGTGTATGGGCTCTTCTCAGCTCTCGTCAATGATATACGGCAATGAGGTTCAATGGGTATCAACTGTCAGTGACCGGTGGGGAATGAGGGGCTATTGGCTGTTTTTCAATATGAGGTGTGCTATGTGGGGATGTCCGGCTTGTATGTTGGGCTGTGTTTATGCTCATTCAGTGGGGCTATGTTGGCTATGTGGGGTGGCCCCTTCCCTGTGTACCGTCCCGTAGTTCTTCCCGTGTTGGGTGGATGTGTATTCGGGAGGAGTTAGATTAGACCTCCTCGATGGGGACGATAGATTGTATCTCGATGGGGAGATCTCTATATTAGCCCTCGACGGGTACGTGAGATTGGATTGTATTGGGAGTTATATAAATGAAAGTAGAAAGAAATCTAAGCATTGAGTGCCTCAACACCTGGATCGAGTGTATAAACACCAGTATCGAATCTTGGATCGATTCCCGGCATCAAGTGAATTACAACCAGTCATCGAGTGCATAACCACCTGGCTCGACTGCATGGAGTGACTGAACACCATACTATTAAGAAGAGGACCAGGGACTCTGTAACTCATGCATAATATGGAACCGGGTTGCTACCTTGACTTTTTATGGATGAACGGGAGAAACTGAAATAGATTTTTGGTCAACTGCTTTTCCCCCTGCTGTTGGTTCGGGTCCGTAAACCGCGGAGAGACTTCTGGTTCTCAGTCTGGATATGCGACTTCAGGGTCTACTGGTCTTGACTATCGACCATCCGTATTTGGATTTGGGTCTGATGGATATGAAACGACTGGGCAGGTTCTTGGGTGAATCAACGGGGCTGCTTATGCCTCTCCTGCTGTTTACTCAGAGGCTACTTTTGCAGGGTAATAAACTCTTCGATATGGATATAAAAAGGATGCCAGGTGAGGCCATTACTTACTCTGCTTCTTCTGCCTTTCTTACTGCTACCTTAGCTGCTGGAACAACTGGAACTGGACTGGCTGGGTCAAAACCTATTATAGATTGCTTAAGGCTGCCTGGCACTGGGGCATCGACTTGGTCAATTACTGGTTTAAGGTTCTCCGCTGTAGATTGATTGGTTCGTAGCTATTGATTTCCCTCTTACGCTATTGCTATACAACCCTTACTTTTATATAAGTGACAGCGCACCTCTGGACTACGGGATAAGGGAACTACGCCTTCCGGCCTAATACGGGCTTCGCTTTCGCCTTCCTTCAAGTTTTCCCCCTACTTGTTTATTACCCAAGAGATAGGGCTTTCGATAGGGATTTGATAAGATTGCCTGAGACTTTCTTTTCCATTGATTTCCGCTCCGGGAAAGAAAACAGAAAGAAAAAGTGCCTATTCCTTAAAGCAGCCCTCGGGACCTCGGCTGCCCAGAGCCAAATCAATCCCTAAGTGACTCTTCTTTATCCCGAGCTTGCGAGGGCACTTTCATTTAGGGTGGGGACTCTCGGAGGAGAAAGAACCTCCGGAAGAGATTCTTTCAGACACAGAAAGACTTTAGGCTTCATAACCACAGAATTCATAGATGAATAAACGACGCATATCTTCTTTGCTTTCCGGTTTTTAGAAGCAAGAGGAAAGAAAGATAGAATGAAGAACTAAGATTGAATGAACTACAGCTACAAACAGTTAGTTTCACTAAAGCTTGTACGGCTAGTCATTATAACACTACAGAGAAGAAGAACTACAGACAGTTTCAGTTCAGAAATAAGCTCCCCTCACTAATCCCCACAGTGCGGGAAGGAAAAACAAGGTCCCGGAGGGGCTTGCGCTTCCTAGTGCAAGGATAAGAGTCAGCCCGCTAGTATGATAGATCAATTTGATAGATATTGATTGGCAGCCTACTTCAGTTTCCAAGTGGCTGGTTCCCCCATATTATTGAAGGTGTATCGCTAGTTCATGAGGCGTTCAAAGCTTTGGAATGGGAAGCGAAGCTTGAAATAGAGAAAAAGTAGTACTAGCTGCTCAAAGGTTGAGTCTAGCCCCACGCCCAATATCAATAGTAGGGCTACTATACGAATTGATTATTTGGCTCTATGTAAAGGTTTCATAGATGCTGTACCCTCCTAATCCTTACTGGCTGAAGGTAAGGCACTCAATAACCAGTTGGTTGAAGGCAGTAGTAAAGGAAAGGATATAACCAGGCGGATGCTCGTAAATAAAGGTTTCATAGATGCTGTACTTCCTAATCCTAGCTGGCTGCTTCATCAAAGAGTTGTTGGGCAGCACTCCATGCTGCTAGGTTGAAGGGTAGTTAATAGAAGCTTCCCCTACTGATATTCTTCCTGGCGGAATGGGTTGGTTGGTAAAGAATTCCTCTCCTAGGTTTAAGGCAGTAAATCAAGTCAAGGGTAAGGTTGTTTCATGCCCTATCATCCATGCCATGCCGGGTGGTTCTATAGTTATACCTCCCTAAGATTCATTCATCCAAGTAGTATAGTCTAGGTATCCAGATGGGCAGCAGGTAATAAGTAAACACAGAAGGTAAGGGTAAAGGGTTCATAGCACATGCCGTCCTCATCCTGGTTGAGTGAATTGGTCAGGGATTCTATCATCCTAGGGTGAAGTCAATAATAGATGGGGAAAGTTGGGCTGGTATAATCCCGACCCGCTAAGATAAGGGATAGCGCAGTAGCCTTACTAAGATTCATTCACCAAAAAAGTGGTATAGGGCAACCAGGTCTTAAGGGCAAGTAGTTAGTAAACACTGAAGCTAAGAGGTAAGGGTAAGTTTGTTTCATGCCGTCCGTGCTTCTAATCGAATTCTAATCGAAGGTAAGTAGCCGTCCCGCCCGACTAACTAACTAAGAGCGCTTGCTTCTTCATTAATCTAAGCAACATAGGTATAAAGGTTCTAGGGTAAATAGTAAGTGTGAAACCAAAGGCATGGAATGGTAAAAGGGTGAATAGCTCTAGTGTCTCCCCCCTGGCTCTTCCTGGCTTAAGCGATTAGTAAGGGCCATACTCCTCCATAGGTTGTTGGTGTAAGGGGTAAGGGGTAAGCCGTCCCCTACATAGATTCTCCTTACTGAAAAAGAGGTTGTTCATTATAACTCCATCCCATGTCCCAGGGTGTAAGGCAATAAGAGAATGGGTAAGGTCTAATCCCGACCCGCTAAGGGTATATAGTGCATTAGCCCTACCTAAAGCATTCCTGGCTAAAGGAATAGGTTGGGATGACTCTATCTCCTAGGCTGAAGGCAGCGGAAAGGTAAAAGGAAAGGTGATCCGGTTCTGAAAGGGAAAGTAGCCCTCCGCGCTCACCTCCAATAAAGAAACCACCTCCAGGACCTCCGAGTCCACCTAGGAACATGGCGGGAGCTAATCCACCCACTCACCCATGGTTGGCCCAAGATGCAGTTGCCATCGCAGGACCTCAACATGATTTGCCTAAACATCCTGAGAGGCCTACTCAATTTGATCCTGACAAAGGAGAGGGAAATATGTTCAAACCTCCGCCAGTGTCACTTAGTCGTAACCATAGACTGAAGTAGGATTCATGCATGCCTAATGACATATGCCCATATCGGAACATTCATGACAAGGTTATACCTTTCCTGCTCCTGCCAATAGGTCGATCAGTCACCACCTTCCTTCCCCGATAGGGATCTTTTTCTTTCCTCCCCTGCTAGGGTGAACAAATACTGGGACTATGCTTCTGGGAGGACCTATTCTCTCACTGCTTGCTTCTGGGACGTCCAATTTCGCTTGCCCCTGGGAGGACCTATTTCCTATGCTTGCTCCTGGGAGGACCTATTTCCTATGCTCCTGGGAAGGTCCTAAGCCCCGAACCTTAGCCCTACTTATTACGTCACTAAGAAGCTTGCCTTTTGACTTGCCCGAGGATGCGTAAGCAGGCTCGACCATAAGCCCCCCCCACCCAATAAGTAAATTGAACCTTGAAGAGAAATCCTACAGGCCGACCTAGCCTCGGGTTATTGGACAGCCCCATGTCGGATTACCAGATAGCCCCTGGCCTATTCTTTGTGCCCTAGACATTCAGCCGTTATAGTCGTACGCAAGAGTATACAAAGGGAACTCAAAGTGCGGGTTCAAGGGAGCTATGTCTTATTACATCTCTGTAAGTGCTGCTCCTTAGCCAAAAAGCCTTTCGAGAGTTTACGCAAAGTTCCCAGTGTGCGCTAGGAGGTTTAGTTCATATTAGGCAAATTGTAGGCCTCAGGGGAGCCGTGCCCAAGGAGAAAAACACCGGTACAGGAAGGAACCCTCACCTGACATAGGAAGCTTAGGAGGGAAAAAACAGCCTGCCTCCAGAGAAAACGTCAGCCTAGGTCCAGTAGACGTGTGTAAGGCCAGGCACAACCCACCTATTCTCAGTCGACATATAACCCAATAGCCTCCTATTACCAAACTTGATCAGACATACATATCACCCAAGAAACCACTATTTGAAGTGCCTTACCGACAAGACCTTCCTTAGGCTAGTCATCCTCCTAGCCTAGGCCTTCAATCGGGTTATCCCCTCCCAGGATGACTTATAGCGGGCCCTACCTATTAGAACCTCTTAGTCACCCTACTTTCCTAGTCCTTCTATTAGCCCCTTCAATCGCACCCTATCAGCCTAGTAACCCTCTAACCCTTCTAGCCTAGTTCGAGCTTTAGAAACTCCTAGTGAACTTCTAGAGTCTGCCTAGACTGTTCCTTTAGTGGACTTTTATGGCTATGGCTGCTTTACCTCATCGGGGGGCCAAAACTCTCGTTTTTCGTTAGGCAACTTGATGAATTCTCGCATTTCTGGAAATGGATGGCAGTTCTAGAGTTCGGCAAGGCAGAGAGCGTAGAGGGAGTGAGGATAGAGAAGAGATAGTGAGGCAGGACAGTGATAGGGTGCTGGGTGGAAGAAACCAATTCTATAGCGGCCATTTCGTTCTAGGGCCAATGAAACGCGCTGCAACGCCACTTTCACCCTTTTCAAGCCATAGACCTTCGGCACCCCCAAGTGGCATTTGATCTTTCTCAAGTCGATGTTTCACGATAATGCATAATGACATATATAATGACTGGAATAACTTAGCGGTTGGACAATTCCACACCAATCGGAAAGGTTGGGGTTATTGACTCGAAAGCGTTTCAAGACGTCTTCTTCCTGCCTCTGAAATACCAATCCAACCAACGCATCTTCCCCTCAGACCAGAAGAAACCCACATGCACATAATCACTATACTTCTTTATCACTTCCTACTTCGTTAAGCCTTTACACCAATACTCTTTGCAAATATGGCGGTGGTGGCTCTCTTTCTTTATCTTCCTTCTCCCCCCCCCCCTTTGGTGGTGGGCGGCATGACTCATATTCTTATTCTCCTAATTGGCAGGTTTTTTTATGCATTGGTTGGTTGCTCTCAGCACAACATGTTGGTAGAATTAGAGGTCTCCTTGGGCTTTGTGATATCATCTTAGAATTCCAACCCGACCTTCCTTCTCCGCCAATAGGGAGAATCTTTTGATTCCCGGCCTGCCTTCCGGATCAAACTAGATTGATACCACTCCGTGCCTTCCTCTTAACACGTCCGTTCTGCAATAATCCTAGAGCCTTGCCTCCTATTGACCCCCCACATGAATAGATATAAGGTCCCCAGGACCAGTTTCATTCGAAGCGATTGATCCTCGTCCAATCAAGAAGGAAGACGAAAAGCTATTCCATACCTCGGAAGATGACCAGCCATTCCATGCCATCCAGCAATCGATCATGGAGAGCTCGGGGCTATGACAGATCAAAACCAATTCTAAGACCATTTGAGCGCGCTTACGAAACACTTTCAACTTGGGTTCCAACCTCTCTATCTTGAAATGCCCGCCCATATTTGCACGTTGTAGCGTTGACTGATTTCATGCGGGTTATGCCTCACCCTCCCTCTCTTGACCGCAGGGCCGTATTGCAGGTATCCATTTTCAGAATCGCTCATATAATCAATATGAAATGTGAATAGGCCTACCCTTTCAATAATGTGAAAACGCCTGGCTGGCTCTGGCAGCAAGCATAATATTGTATACAACATATTTCGATCAATATCCCATGCTTTCCGTTGGTAAACGACTAACCAACGACCTCCAACCCTGTATGTCTTTTTCCCGATACCTTGCTTGCTTGGTACGAGAGTCTTTTTCTCATATTGGACGATTGAATAAATAGAACAAGAGAAATGATGCCCCAACCTGTGCTTGTTTCATCTGGTATCTGTCCATTCATCAATCAATCCATGCAGTGCTAGTACCTGTGTCAGTTTGTTTTGTTCTTTCAGCTTGGACCTGCCCGCCGTTGTTCCAGTTTCATATTCCAGTCCTTTCGCGCCTAGTTCCATATCCATAGGAAAAGGTGGTGCTTGTGGCATCGAGTCAAAGCAACAGCCAGCAGCACCTGTAGAGGCAGGACCAGGTCCAGATCAGTTATAACGAGGGCATCCATCGCTCCATATCTTTTTTCTTCTGGCAGAATCCAACGAGTGGTTGTTCCTGTGCCACCCACTTCCTCCATTCATCGTGTAGGCTGACCCATTCCCTCCCTAAAGGAAGGGCTGTATACTGGTACCTTAAGTTCAGTGTCTAGGCCTGAGCCTTAAAAGGGGTCGGAACTCAAAGTCTATCTGTAAAAGCACCCACCTCTGGCATATCCGTAGTTGCGCATCCGTATATGGAGCCGGGAAGTTACGGGCTTTTAGCCAAAGGTACAAGTGCTCTATACCTCTGAGCTCTTCACTGGGCGGGTAAGAGAGCTTAGAGGGAAGGGCCTTTAAGCTGCTATTGCCTTGGCACCTGGCATTTTCACTACTGAAAGGGTGGAAGTGAGGATACGAACTTGCTCTATTTTACAAGAGAAATGAAGTAAGAAAAGGTGGCGTCTATCGAGTTATCCTACGTGAACCCGTTCCATCGAGATGGTAATTTCAGTACTGAAAGGTGGCGTCTGGCAAGACTTATCGGACCTATCGAGATGGTAAATTCAGGAAGCAAAGGTGGGGCCTATAGTGGCTACCCCGCCCATTCCTCAGTTGACCACCACCCTAAGGAGCAAAGCTAACACCAATACCTTTTCTAGCTCTCTATTTCTTCTCAAAGAGATATAACCCTACCCTCTAGCTAGCAATTTGAGGGGAAGAGAAATCAAGTCAATTCGATCAAGTCACAATGAATACCGTAATGACATATATAATTCATTACCAGCGATCTCATACGAAGAGAAGTGAGAATCGATCTCAGAGTTGGTCGAAATGAATCGATCTCTCTCTCATTTGCATCATGTCAGATCTAATCATGCTAAGTGCTCAAGCGTAATTACGTATATAACGAATGAATGCATAATGACATATATAATGATATAGATATATCTTTGTATACGATATTACGCTTTAAGGCTCAACCATCATCCATTTGAGTTTCCCATGTATTTGGGATTTCATCCTCATCATTGTCATGTACCTCGTCATACAATATAGAGAACTCTTAGTCCTAGGGTATCTCACCATAAGGCACTTTTTCTGCTCCCATGAACTACCTTATTCTCCGCCAAGCCCTCATTTTCTAATATAGAAAGCTATCATCCAACACTTCCTTTCTCCTTTCCTCAGTCGGGGCTTTCAATTTCATGTTTGTCTAGTGTATTAGACTTTCTAGAGGCCATAAAGTAAAGAAAGACAACTCTCCTTCCTATACAGTACTTGTAGAAGACCTGTGCTCGAAGGAAGGAAGCTAGAATCGCGGAAAAACAGGCCCATTCGAGTCGATCTTACCAAAAGCGAGGGTCAGAAGTGGCTTGTTCAAAAAAAGTGCCTATTCAATCGACTTGATGAACTAACTACCCGGAAAAGAGGAGACCTCATGTTCAGTCCATTTGATTTAAGGCACATTTGCTATACCGTCAGCGTGCACGTGCAAGCCATCCTATGAAAAGCAACCATTACAGCCAGAAACTCCCCGCAAAGGTTGGGCTGAGCCATATCTCTCTTATTCCGCTTTCCTGACCTGCGCCTCCGGCCGTGAACTGAACTATTGAAACAA
>Ga0139314_100042_pt1 | contig 19320 bp, 11 predicted proteins | sample In2P11_FD_99376 | JGI IMG/M metagenome (GOLD analysis project Ga0139314, IMG submission 99376)
ATATATATATATATATCTTTTGTAAATATCATTTCAAGGTTGGATTTTGATTCACCTGATGTTAGGCCCCTATACGACTAGTGTAACCCCTTATTGTTATTAGTACAACCCACTTATTATATTTATGTACCCATGTAGTGCCCATATTGTTACTATTGTGCCCCATAGAGGCCCACTATTGTTATTATTTTGCCCTTACATTATTATTGTTATGTCGGCTCTGATTATGTTATGACCCCTAAGACTCCTACATATAGAAAGGAGGTATTTTCAATTGTATCATCCAAGAATTGTTCATTTATGTAATGTAAAGGAGGTTTCCCCTCGAAGAGTCTGAATTCTAAGGCGTTTATCTATCCTTTCTATCTTTTTCTTGAGCTGGTTTCATAACATTTGGTATCAGAGCTTTGGATTCTAGGGTTTCGCTGCTCCAAACAGGTCATCGTGGAATTTTCGTTATAACTTCTTTTCTGCAACGTTTTAGAAGTTGAAAAAAACCCATTTGAGAAGAAATCGCAGTGAATCTTAGGTCCAAATATCAAATATTTTCGCGCTATATTTGCGGAGATATGATCTGAGGAAATTGGTCTTTTTGCAGACTCCTAAATTACATTCCAAACAGGTGACCTGGGGAAAATCATCATAACTTTCTCTCTGAGCATCGGATTGAAATTTCGTAAGAAGGTATAGAAAGATGACAAATTGTAGTTTCTTGTATATATTTTTCAGAGCCAAAGGTTGAAAACTTGACACGTGGCACTTCATACAAGTTCACTCTTCTGGAAAGGTCTATAATCCGGTCATCTTGGGAGATTGTGCATAACTCTTTCTTGGAGAATCCAATTTGGATCAGATTTATGGAATTGGAAAGAAAACAAAGAGGGCTATCACAGATAGAAATTTTAGAACTTAAATATCTAAAAGTACATAGTTACAGTCGTTTCAAGATTGAGGTCCTAAAATCAATAAAAAGCAAGATGAGGAAGTTTGATGGCAAGGATCTGGTAAATTGGATACTTCAGATGGAGCAATATTTTGATCTACATGGTGTACCACAGTTACAAAAGATATGTATGGCATCTTCATAGAACTGGATCAGTTTTTATGGTATAAAGGGCTTTGTTCTCGTAAACAACTTGTTACGTGGTCAATTCTCACGGAGGAAATGATAGCACATTATGAGGATACAAAGAGCAACACCTTCTTTAGAGCAACACCACAACAATTGGCAACAGTAAAAGGGCTTTGTGACATATTGGAAAGTAAAATTATGGCAACAAGGAAGTCTACCTCTCACAACCATAAAGATGGAAGTGTTGTTTCTTCTGGCCTTCCACAACCTACAAGGGTTACACCACAACAATTGGAAGAAAAAAGAGAAAAAGGGCTTTGTTACAATTGTGATAGCAAATGCACTAAACGTCATAAGTGTGCTGAGAAGAAATTTTTTTACATAGAGTATGAAGAGGAGGAAGGAAAGGATCAAGAAACATCAAAAGAAAAGGATATACGCCAGGACCCCACCCTGGAGAAAGAAGAAATGAATCAAACCATATCTTGTAAAGCATTGGCAAGAATTACCACTCCTCAAACTCTCAAGATAGAAGGACATATCAAGAAGAAAAAGGTGCAAGAAGTGAAAGATCACATCGAGAAAGAAGAAATGAATCCAACCATATCTTGTAATTCATTGGTTGAAATTACCACTCCTCAAAATATCAAGATAGAAGGACATATCAAGAAGAAAAATGTTCAAGAAGTGAAATATCACATCGAGCAGCAAGAAATGAATCTGACCATATCTTGTAAAGGATTGGAAGAAATTACCACTCCTCAAACTCTAGAGATAGAAAGACATATCAAGAAGAAAAAGGTTCAAGCAATGAAAGATCACATCGAGCATCAACAACAAGTTCTCCAATTTTTAAAGTATAATGCCACTTTGGTGCAAAATCAAACGAAACAACAGGTAGATCAACATCGTAGTGAAAAATGTTTTGATGTAGGTGATCGGGTATTTTTACTGCTACATCTCAAGCAAGCTATTTATGAGAAGGAAATGTTGGCAATACTACATGCACTTAAAAAATGGTGACCTTACCGAATGGGAAGACTCTTCAAGGATGAGGATGTGGAAGCATTGTTTTGTGTTATTTCTATTATCCAACCAGATTGGATAAACGAAGCAAGGGATGAATGGAAGAAGGACGAAGAAGTATGGCCACTTATTCAAAAGTTGCAAAAGATCCCAGTTCAAGCAATATTGCCAGAAATTGAAGAGGAAGGAAAAATCATATTGGAACCTGGAGCAGTCACAGAAATGCATAACCTAATTCAACATAAAAATAATTACTATAAAAATAACAGCAGTGAGATTCTTTTGTAAATTGCCATATTAACTTAATTCAACATAAAAATAATTTTAGTAATTTCAGACCAAGTAGAGATCATGAATAGGTGAAACACAAAGTTGCTATGTACAATAATATCAATACACAATAGGAGTGTGAAATCAAACTCTTAGAAGCAATCGATTTAAGCTAAATCATATTAGTATTTCTAACATACAATGAAGATATTATAGTTATGGATAACGGACTAGATTCCTCGATGTTTGAATTTTGTGTCTGGTGACTCTAACCCCCTTTCCCAAAGCCTTAGATGGATTTATTGATTGAATGATGGTGATGTGAGGATCTTAGTGTAAATGGCAAGGATGTGTGTCCCTTGCATTGCATTGAAAATATTCTACTAAAAACCTAGCAAAATGTTTTTGTGCTCAATTTTCCTACGGTCCCTTCATGCCTTTATGAAGCACTAATGAGGGGATGATCATTCATCTTTGTAGCATCCAAGCATCTATTATAAAAGTTAGGCATTGTTGATCTAGGTATTTCAAGAAGGTTAGGCACCATTGACCTATCTCCACTCAAAGTCAAGGACATCAAATGAGAGTTCTTAAATGGGTATTCAAGTCGTTCCATTGCGATGGACAGTGTCACAAATTGAAGTAAACAAGAATTAGTGGTCTTCTTGTAAGTAGTGGAGGCAAGGGTTTTCAAATATTAGTACAGTTGATGATAGTGTGGATATTGATATCTCCTTGTAAACATTGTCAAAACCAATAATAGTCTCGATGTATGTAAATACTAGTCTCAATTGTATGGAAAATCATGATTGACCATTACTTTCACTAAGAGGAGAAAATGAAAAGATTTTTTACTATGGAAAAAATGACTATGAAACATAACTCATGGATTTTAGTTGAAATTTATATAAGTCCTCGTGTTCTTTAATTATTAAATACTTAATGTAAATACAAATAAATTATCGTTAAGATATTGATTTTGAAGATTAAATATGTATTAAAAGGCATTGATCTATGACACTTGAATTTTCATATAGTCTGAATATACCCCTTAAAACTCATTATCAATTAACTCTAATTAGTTTTGTAAAAGGTATATATTTACTTACGTTAAGAGCTTTATTTCAAAAATAAATTACATTTATAAACTTATATCAATACATATAACTAAATGGAATTCAATAAATAGCTTGTAAGTCTTGTTGGATTATATGAGATTATTTTAAGTACAAAATAATTTCTTTAACAATTGAAATTTACAAAATGTTAATCTTGATGGGAAAATCATGTCATATGGTGCAAAAGTTTAAAGACGTCCATTTATGGCTCATCTATTGAATGATCTTAAATAATCTACTTGATGCTCATTGTGAATTCATTAATCCATGTTTTATTAGAAAATGCATTTTTTACATGGATTTTTATTCTAGAAATAGCAATGTCACATTTATACATTCATGTTAAACCACATGATAGTTAACTAAAAATCAATTAATGGTTTCTTGACTTACTGACTTATATGACATGATTACATATAGAAATAACTGATTTAAAAATGCATAGTTAGAAAAAGTTGTCAATTCAAGATAGAATAAACCAATTAAAACTCATCAACAATTGATTTTAAATTATTAATTTTCTAAAAAATATATTGTTACTTACATTAAGAACTTTATTTCAAAAATAAATTGCATGTATATATACATACATAATAGAATTTAATATATACTTGTCTTATTGGCTTCTATGAGATTATTTCAATTACAAAAAATTTATTTAAGAGTTGAAATTTACCAAATGTTAATAGGGGTCGAAAAATCAAATTTCATATGATGCAAAAAGTTTAATTACATGTATCTATGACCCATATCCTAAATGAACTTGAATGATCTACTTAACATTCATTACCAATTAATTGTTCCATGTGTTGTTAGGAAAATCATTTACTTTTACATGGAGATTTATTTCAAAAAAAATGTCACATTTATACATTTATATTAATCCTCGCGATAGGAAAATAAGAGTCTATAAATGGTTTTATATAGACCACTTGGAACTCATTATCAATTACTTATTTTATATATATATATATAAAGAGCTACATTTCAAAAATGCATCACATTTATAAACTTCTATAAATCCATATAACAAATAGAATTCTTCAAGTCCTATTGGATTCTATGAAATTATTTAAACCACAAATAAACTATTTAAGAATTGAAAATGACAAAATGTTAATATGAATGGGAAAATCAATGTTTTATGGTGCAAAAAAGTTTAAATACAACCATTTTTTACCCATCTCTTTAATGAGTCTAGATGGTCCACTTAACACATTGTTAATTAATTATTCCATGTTTTATTAAAAAGATAATTTTGTTTTACATAGAGTTTTGTTTCAAAACAATACAATATGAAATTAATACTCTTAATAAATTAAGTGATAGAATTATGGATTAAAAATAGAATGCCCTACAATTTAACTAGTATTCACCTATGTGTCATCACCCATTAGCCTAAAGTGTCCACTTAATACTTATTACCAAGAAATTATAAGACTTATTTTTGGAAGAAATGCATCATAGAATATGGCTATTATATATCACATTTATACACTCATATTATTGGACATAACTAAGTACAAGTCAATATAATTCTAGCTCAAATGATATGATTTATAATTCTAGCTCAAATGATATGATTTCAGTTTATTTAAAATACAAATTTACAAAAAAATAACTTTAAGTAATGAAATTAGATGCCTTACAATTCAAAAACACAATTCATCCATGATAGTGTCTAACCAAACCTTGATAGTCCACTTAGCAATCATTATCTTAATTATATGTTTTTCGAAGAAATGCAAAACCATTTACAATATATTTTTATCCGAAAAATTACGAATCATATTTATGCACTCATATTAGTACATTTTATATGTAAAAAATGAATAACTGACTTTGTGCCTTGTTGATTTTCAATATGATATGATTGCAGCTACAATCATTAATTGATTTAAGCATATAAATTTATGAAAATTATGAATTGAGAAATCACATATCTTATGCTTCAAAAAATTCAAATCATTCACCTATGACACATTTCCCAATAGCTTTAATAGTGAATAGTGAGTGCACATAGCATTTATCAAGTAAACTATTATAATTTCTTTAGTAAGAATTACACCTTTGTTTGCAAGGAGTTCTATTTCAAAACTTATATTTCACAGTTATATATGATTATTGATGCATATAAGTAAACAGAAATCATTAAAAATAACATGACTTGATGGTCCATGTAAAATAATTTAAAAGGTAAACAATTCATTTCAGAACACACGCACACACATTTTAGATTTATCAAACCAAAGAAAAAAAATTAAATAAATAAATAAAAATAAAAATCGATACAACAAAGTCATTGCAAAAAAAATTATAAATAATAAGAAATATACATATTAATATAATTGGCAATTCCCATATATTTCAAAAAATATAAAATCATACAAATTGATACAACAAAAGATAATTCAAAAGGCAAACAATTCATTTAACAACACATGCGCACACACACATTTTAGATTTTAAGATAACAAAACAAAAAAACCGATACAACAAAATCCTTGCAAGAAAATTTATAAATAATAAGAAATATACATATTAATATAGTTGCCAATTCCCATATATTTCAAAAAATATAAAATCATACAAATTGATACAACAAAAACTATGTCCAAAATGTATTAAAAAACTGGAATGTACTTTTCAACAAATTTATAAAGGAAATTATCTCCATCCACTACAATGAAGTACATGTTCTATTGAACATTTGAATGTACTCATGTTTTTGTTTGATACAATGAAGCGTCTTAAGAAAGGGGAATAAAACTTGCATAAGTCAAGTATCTTGCACTTTTCCTGTATAGGATTTTTATCAAGACGTGGTTTGATCGATATCCAGTGAATTGAAAAGTATGCTTTGTTGTATCTATTAATAATACATTTGATTCTTCATAATTATCTCCATATTGGACCACACATCAATCAACTTTTTCTCATAAAATTGTCTTGTTCTCCCTGCTTCCAATTTTGTTTGCAAGTGACAATGAGACCTATCCCATGCAAATTTAAAGTCCTCTATATCAATATTTGATTTTTCAAGTATTTTTCAGATGTACTTATCAGTGACATTTAATGTCCATAATTTGACATCGTAATTTTTTAAGCAACATTTTAATACTTTTCACTGAAAAGGCCTTAAAAAAAAATAGGACCTATCACCAAAAAAAAAAAAGACCTATCACCAAATTATTAGTCTAGTTCTCTTTGAATATGAAAATTTTGTTAATCTTTGGTGTATGATTAAAACAATACTCCTTCCATTTCAACTATCAACATCTTTTGATTTGTAGTAATGCCCATCTGCATCTACATTGCAACCACATGTATGATATTAAAATATCTACACTTCATTGCTTAAAGACATAAACACCTACCAATTTAAAAATGATATTAACATTTATTATGAATTATTTCCATTTGTATGCAAAGGGAATTTTACAACGAGTTAATAGCATTCACAAAATACAAATACAATGGCTCCATTAAAATGAACAAACTAATGATATGTTTAATTTATACATACAACCTAATACCTTTATTTAATTTGTATGGAATAAAATTTTTCTAAGAACGCATTGACCCACCATTTAAATCATTGATTTTAATACTTATAATGATATCTTTAAGAGCAATTAAAAAATATAATTACAATGGTCTAGCGCAAGTAAACAAACTAATTATATATTAATTTCCACATACAATATATTACAATTTTTAAATTTCAAACCTAATTAATCATATGCTAATTTTTAGAGTCTCTACCTTAGTTGTTTTTTGTGTTTCTTTTAGTACAAATTGTAGGTTTATTGTTGGTGCTACATAGAACCTAATATAGTTTTTCAACTTATATGGAATAAAAAAGTTATAAGAATGTAATGGGCCATCCTTCACATTATCAATTTCTAAGAGGTATAATGATAACTTAAACCACAATTGTAACAAATAATTGCAATTATCTAATTCAAACAGATAGGCTAGTTATCTATTAATTTTTACATATAATGTAATCCATTGTAAAAATTTGTATAGCATGGGAAATTTTGATATGAAAACATCAAATGGCCATTGAAATCAATAATTGTTATCAAGACAATATCTCACCCAAAAAAATATATATATATATATTTTAGGTAATCACAAACCAAATCAACAATTATTTTATTAGTGTTGTGAAATAAAAGCAATAATTTATGATAACATATATATAATAGCGTGAAATAGACATCGGTCATCTTAAGGTACTTCTAAATGTAATTGAACATCTTTCAAAGTAGCTCACACATCTATAGCCTTCTTGAGTTTATGCAACATTCTCCATAGTTCATCAATCAACCAATTATTCTCTCTCTCTCAAGTGAACAATCCACTATAATAATATTGGTTGCATCATATTGGGTATGCATTTCCCACATTTTTTTCAATGATTTAGTGTGTAACTTTGGTTGGATTGTCAATGACCTTATGTCCATTTTGTGGTTTACAATCTTAAGCAGTCCACATCAACACAAATTTATCTTATAATGTTTCTGAAACCCCAACTTTTTTAAAACTCTTCTTGTGCTTTGTTTCAAAGTTGTCGTCCAAATTGAAATGTTTAGATTCATTTTTGAAACACATTTCCAAAAATGTTTTTCCATGTGAATGAATCCAAAATAACCTTTTCTCTATTGTGTAATTAGCATTAGTTCCATTCTTCTCCATATGTCATTTGTTTGTTGCTTCATCATCAATGCTATGATAAAAAAAATGTCCTTTAGTTCAAAAATAACTAATTTTTTTTAGTTATTTTGGCTACAACAAAATTACAAATAATCTAGTCAAACCATTTTATTCATGTTTCAAAAATTACTAAAAAATTGTTGAAACAATACACTTACCTTGAGTGGTGTTTTCACTATTTATAAATGAAATAATAATTTATTTTATCATCTTGATAGAACCTAGAGTAAACACATTAAACCTTCAATGAAATACCAATAGTACTTCTTACTAAACCTTCAATCAAATACCAATACCAAGAAAAACATTATTAATGCAACCTTTAAAAAGAAATCACATACACACACACCTTTAACATTATTTTGATTGCTAATTTTATCATTTTTATTTGTTCTTATAATAAAAATGTACAATGTTATGGTAGTTACAATCATTAGAGTTTGATGAATAATAAGATAAATAATAAAACAAGTTATAAGTATCTTATATGATATTATCTTCATATTTGTAACTTTGCACCTCATCATCATCTTTGTTACCTTTATTTGTCTCTAAAGTAAACACATAAAATATTTTGAATTCTAAAAATGAATAAAATCATTAAATAATAAGAAAAACAAGTGGAAAAATTATAAGTACTTGATATTATATTTTGCCCTGATTAAAGCTTTGTTTCACATTCATTTGATCAATGTTTTTGTTCTCCTTGCTTGTCGCTATAATAAGCATAAAAAACATTATAAATTGTGACAATGAACAAAATTCATTAAACAACTATATAAAAAATGAATCATCTTTAATCATCCATATTATATTTTGATCTTGATTGTAGTTTTGTGGGACATTCCATTGGTCACTATATTCATTCTCTTTATTTCCTACAATAATCAACATATGAAATGTTATGAATCACAATAATAATAATAAAAAAATTAGATTAAAAAACAAAGTTACAATGACTAATACTAATTTATATCTCCATCATTAAACACATAATATCAATTTAGATTAATTTCATTCTTCTCATAATTAGACATCCAAAAATGTTATGAATATGGAAATTAAATAAATTCAAAAAGTAACAAGAGCGACAACCAAACAAATTATGTACATGGTATGATAACTTTTTCTCCTCCTCATGTTTCCATATCTAAACTTTTTTCAACATCATAAGCATTATATTGATTTTTTTTGGCTTACCACTTTCATTATTCTTTGTTTTAGAATCTCCATCATTAATCATTTTAGTAAACACTTTGACTATTAAAAAACCTGAATAAAATAGTATCCAAAGTATCATAAGAGAAACAATAAATGAACTATGGTCCCTGAATTTTCCAAAAAGCTAATGGATCCTAAATTTGATAATTGAAAAGATTTGTAATTATTCAACATGATTATCTTTTGTGACTTTGTTTACACAACACATGCAATTCTTCTTCCATATGTACAACAAGCCTTGATTAATTTGTCCCCGCATAAAGAGAAATAACCACTTTTGCATCACTACATTGTTGGTGTTTTTCAATAAATCCATTCATAAATCATAATCTCTCCCATTTTCATCAAATATGTCTTCAAATGTGTGAGAGTATTTTGAAGCCTCCAAAATTTTTAATTTTGAAATAATAAATGTATAGTAAAAACTATATCATAACTATAATTGTTTTGAGACTTATATTCGTAAATGCCATTAGTCATTTTATAGTTGAACTTGGAGTTCTTTATGGAAATTTCCAAAGACTCGTGTACATTATTACAAAACCAAAGTTCTACTAAGAGAATTGTAGTAAAGTCATTCAACACATTTTTTTTTATAAGAAGACGAAAATATTCAATATAATATCCCTTGTGGAAAGGTCCTTTTTTCAAACCCAGTGTATCCAGAACAACAAGGTGAGTATGTAAAATTAGTTGCAACTGACATTAGAAAAGAGTGCAAAAGTGTTGACAAAAGAGTAGGGCCCCAAAAATGATAACCAAATTCAAAATTGTTGTCAACCTATTAAACACTTGTTGATCCATTTATCATTTTGTCAAGGAGGCCACATGCTTGCTGAGAAAGGGACTCTATCTTTGTATTACGTGTTCCTTTTACATAAGTAGACCCCTTCACCATGTTGCAAAAATTGGAAAATATGATATCATTAATTTCATAATGCTCAAGAATGTTGAATGTGGTAAGAGTTTTCTCATTCAATTTCTCATCATGACTTTGACAATATGTAACCATTGCATCCAATATTGTTCTATTGGTTTTCAATTTAGAACAATAATATTTTAGTTTTATGACATCTATTGGATGATTAAGTGGAATAGAAAACCAAATGGTTCCATCCAATAGCTTATTTACTACTGAAGCAATTTCTTCCATGGTCAACCCCTGAAGGGGCCGAAGAGTAGTTGTTGTCAAATTGTGTATACTATTTCTCTTGTAGTTCTCAAAGTCAAGTTGGCTTGGAGAACACTTTATTGTGCCTAGTTGATAACAATTAAAAACAATGTCATGTTTATCCCAAATAGGTTGATCAAGTTATAAGAAAATTTGTTTATTAGAAAAAATTGTAATTGGACAGTCTAAGGAGCACAACATTTTATCATCGATCTGATGAAATAATAAATATAAACTAATCAACAACCATTTATTAGCATAATGTCTAACCATTGTAACAAAGTATAAACTAATTTTAAAATTGTCATACCATTTACAGATTTTGGTGTCGTGTTTTTTCAGCTTCATTTTTCCTTTGATGCTTTCTTTGAATTTTCACTAGCTTCATAGTCCATGGTTCCTTAGAAAGAAAGAAAAAACACTATTATCACAATTTCGAATTATTGAAGAAAGTATGAATTTATAAATACTATAACCACTTGCATCATTATATGTGTAACAAAATGAACAAGAACAATAACAAATGTAAAACTCACAATAATATCTAATCATGGTGTTGATTAGAAAAAAGGCACCCCCAAATAATTTATTATATTCTTTTAATCGTGACTATAGGCAAGCTAGCACCTACTAGCCTTCTTTCTAGCACGAGCATAAGCACATTTCCAAAAGACATTACATTGTGAATAAATAAAAACAACTGTAGAAACTACAACATCATATTTACACAAAATTTATCTTTTATAGTCATGTAGAGTCTTAGCTTGCTTTAGAAACCATAAAAGCAAAATACAATGAAAGAACAACTATGGAAATCATTAGATTTTCTTCTAGATCTTCGTCTAGCACAAAGACAAACACATAACAACATTGTAAGGTAAAAGAAATAGAGAATGATAGAATTACTTCTAGCAGAAACACAAGCATATTGCCAACAAGAATGTTGCAAAGCAAAATCAATATTTGCATCTTAGATTTCTTTCTATCACAAACACATGGATATTGCCAATAAAAACATTGTATTGTGAAATAAATCTAGCACATGCTAGAATTATTTTTAGCACGAGCACATGCATATTTCCAAGAAAAACATTGCAAATCAGACAAAAAAAACAAACAAACAAACACAAGTTAGATTTCCTTCTAGCACAAACACAAGCACATTGACATTAAAAATATTGCAAGGCAATGGAAATGTAACACATGCTAGACTCCTTTCTATTACATAAAAGAAGATTCCCAACAACAACATTGCATTGTAAAGTAAATCTAGTGCATGCTAAATTTCCTTCTAGCACAAACACAAACACATTGTCAACAAAAACATTACAATAATAATATTTCCTAAGACATCTCCATGCTTATCAAAATTGACCTTGCTTTTTAGAGACAATGAGGTTTTAGTCCATACCTACATACACTGTTGTTACAATATAAAAAATCTTAAACCCTCAAATTACTTGAAGGCCCTTCATATGGAATATGTGGTCTAAGAATGGGATATTGTACAAACACAAGCATGTTGCCAACAACAACATTGCATTGTGAAAAGAAACGTTCTATATTACTCTCTATCACAAACACAAGCACATTGCCAATAAAAAAATTGCAAGGTGAAATAAATATATCATATGTTAAATTTCATTTTAGCATAAAAACAAACACATAACAACATTGTAGGGTGAAATAATCTAGCATGTGTTAGAATTACGTTTAGCAAAAATACAAACATGTTTCCAACGACAATATTGCAAAGAAAATTTAATGTAGCAAATGATAGATTTGTTTCTAGTACAGACACAAGAACATTTCCAATAACAACATTTGCAGGGGAAAGAAATTTAAGCATAAGATAAAACCAACAAAAAAAAGAAAAAAACTTGTATCAACATTGGTAGGTGAAAGAAATCTAACATGTGCTAGATTTACTTATATCACAAACACAAATATGTTGTCAACAACAACATTACAACAGGGTAAAAGAAAATCTAGCACATGCTATATTTCTTTCTAGCACAAACATAAGTAAATAGCATTATTGTATGGCTAAAGAAACCTAATACATGTTGGATTTACTTCTAGAGCAAACACGAGCATATTACCAATAACATCATTACAAGGAAAAAGGAATCTAGCACCCACAAGATTTTCTTCTAGCACAAACAAAAACACATTGCGAATAATAACATTGTAAGGTGAAAGAAATTTAATGTGTGTTATATTTCATTCTATCATAAACACAAGCACATAACAACATCGCAAGGTGTCAGAAATCTAGTATGTGCTAAATATACATCTATCACAAACACAAGTATATTGTCAACAACAACGCTGCAAGAAACCTAGTGCATGATAAATTTCCTTCTAGCATAGACAGAAATACATTGCAAAATAAAAACAATGCAAGGCATTTGATTTCCTTCTAACACAAATAATTATATTTTCAAAATATTGCATTGTGAAAAAAATATAACGTGTACTAGATTTCCTTCTAGTACAAATTCACAAACATATTGCCAACAACAACATTAATAGACAAAACAAATCTAACATGTGCTAAATTTATTCCTATCAAAAACACAAGCACGTTGCAAATAGCAACATTACAAGGTGAAAGAAATATAATACATAGTATATTTCCTTCTAATGCCAACATAATCACATAACAACATTGTAAGGTCAAAAAAAATTAGTCTACGTTATATTTACTTCTAAAACAAACATATAAATATTTCCAATGATAACATTACATGACAAAACAAATATAGCACAAGCTAGATTTCCTTTTAGCCCAAACAAAAACATGTTAGCATTAACAACATTGCAAGGTAAAAGAAAATCTAATGTGTTAGATTTCCTATTGGCACAAACACAAGCACATAACCATTATAGAGTGAAAAATCTAGCAAATGCTAGATTTATGTCTACCACAAATACAAGCACATTGAAACAACAACATTGTAAAGTAGAAGAAATCTAGCCTATGCTAAATTTTCTTCCGACACAAACACAAGCACATTTCAATTTGAAATAAATCTAGTGCATGTTATATTTCCTTTTAGCACAAACACAAGTACATAACAACATTCTAGGGCTAAACAAGTCTAGTGCATGCTAAATTCATTTCTATCACAAACACAAGCAGATTGCAAGCTGAAGGAAACAAAACACATGCTAGATTCATTCTAGCACAAGCAACCATATTTCCAACAACATTGCATTGTGAAATAAATCTAGTGCATGCAAAATTTCCTTCTAGCCCAAAGATAAGCATATCACCAATAACAACATTGCAAGGTGAAAGAAATCTAATGTGTTTTAGATTTCCTTCTAGTATAAACACAAGCAAACACAAACATTGTAAGGTGAAAGAATTATAGTGCATGCTAGATTTACTTCTAGCACAAACACAACCATGTTGACAACAACAACACAGGGCAAGGAAATCTAGCGCATGCTAGATTTCTTTCTAACACAAACACAAGCACATTACAGGATGAACGAAATCTAATCCGTGCTAGATTTCCTTCTAGCACAAACACAAGAACATAACAACATTGTAAGGTTAAAGAAATATAACACACTAAATTTATTCTAGCACAAACTGAAAGATATTGCCAATAACAATATTGTAATGAAAGAAATCTAACATGTGCTAAATTTCCTTCTAAGACAATCACATGCAAAATTCCAATAACAACATTGCAAGGTCAAAGAATTCTAGCATATTTCCTTCTAGCACAAACAACCAAATTTCCAACCACCACATTGCATTGTGAAAGAAATCTAGGGCATGCTAACTTTCCTTCTAGCTCAAACATAAGCACATAAAAGCAATGTAAGGTGAAAAAAATATAACATATGTTATATTTACTTTTAGCAAAAACACAAGCCTATTGCCAACAACAACATTATCAAACAAAAGAAATCTAACACATGCCAGATTTCATTCTATCGTAAACACAAGTGTATTGCTAATAACAACATTATAAGATGAAAGAAAGCTAACGAATGTTAGAATTCCTTTAGCACAAATAAGCACATAACAACTTTAACCCTTAGTAGCTCCCACACACATACTTTTATTTGCATGTCTCTTTTTTGACACCTAGAACCCCTCAAGTCATGTCATGGACTTTCTTTAGAAGCCGATGCACTTTTCTAATAATTATTAAGTTATATGAAACCCGCTTTGTATGCACATGGGGTCTTACCCCCCATACTCTTTTCATCTTATTTGGTCTACAGTGTTAATGCGTTTATTGGTGTGCATAAAATATCATATTGAAACACCAGACTTTTTAGCCTCAAAACATATAAAAGCATATGCCCAAAAATACTTTGGTCCCAAAACATATACACATACATGCACTTTGCATTTAACACCCGTTACCTTTCCCATTTATTATAAGCATTGTAAATTAATTTAAATAAATATGTGTCGACTTTAGGGACACATCCCAAAGTTAAGGAGGGAGGGAATTGTCTAGGATATTGATTGTTTGATAGCATCCATGGAGGCTAACAAGTGTGCACAAGGGACATGTTGTAAAAATATTGGCTAAGGATGACGGCAAGAGTATGCCTTTGAGTAACTGAACACGGGACAACAAGACCAATGGAAAGTTGGCCATGTAGCAAGGAACCAATTTGTGACTAGGTGCATATAGGATTGTTGGCCACCTGTGATAACAACAGAAAATTCTAGGAGACAAGGGGGAACAACACATAATTTGGAGTGTCGAGGACGCAGGCAAGAGAGGAGCAGCGCAGAGGGTGGAGGTAGTGAGCTCCTAAGAGAAATTGAGAATAAATAGCAATGGTAGAGGACACTATGTCGTAAATAGAAGAGGAGATCCTTCGAAGAAGCTTGGGGAAAGGTTGACAGATGCCTAAATGGTGAACAAACAGCATCGAGAGCCCTTGAAAATGTTGGAGAAAAACTTGTGAAATCTAGAGCATTGAGATTAAGTGATTTCTCTTCGATTGATAATTGCTTGTGAATGCTTTTTACTTCTTAGGTTAGGATCTTCTTTTACTTATGTTATTATAGTGTTATTCATCATCAAACAGTTACCAATGCATAAACCATAAAGAGATAAGAGACACAGAATATAAGCTATCAAACAAGGCCTAAACCTCTCCCACTTCAAAGGAAAATGCAATCGAATTCTTCTTCTTATAAAGACTTCAATAGATGAATATGAAACCTAGACCCTTGACCAAGAGCCCTCTAAGACCAATACACAAAGCTTATGAGCTTGACCCTTTCCGTCCTTGAGTCAATGATGGTCAAATTGCTAATTCTTCTTTCCTTCTCAGCTACTCTTTAGACTTCGATTTTCTGTTGTACTTAGCTTACTTCAGAAACCCTAGCACGTGTGAATCATCAGGATTGTAACGTTAATTTCCTTTGCTTTAGGTGGAGGCTACTTGTTTGTCAACTTGGCTTGGGATACACCCTTGCTTCTTTCCTAACTTAACCTTCCAATGGGACTACAATATTTCGGCTTCTTCTGCAACAAGGACAATCCCTTTTCTTCGCATGTGTGAGATCAAAGTGACCCAAAAACATATCCAAATGATGCCAAAGACTTCGCTCTACTTCTCTCCCTTCTTCGCTAATGATTAGGCTTCCTTTTAAGTGAACTTCGCATATCTTTATATCATACCGAATTCTTCACCGAAATTTTGCCTTCTAGAATGAGGCTGAGCTGCCTATTTATAGTTGTTCCCCAGTCAATTAAGCTAACTTGAGAGAGGATGAGCCAATATGTCCTTTTTTGAATATTATTTATTCCATCTTGTAGCCGACTTGTAGGAGGTGCCTTTGCTTGATCTTGGAGGACCTTCTTATACATGTAAGGACTCATACAAAAATGTAACATGCCCAAGAAGGGTCCTTCATACATGACATTGACTCAATTTGGCTTTTATGACTAGATAACAATACCTAAAGGTTCACAATGGGAACCTTAACTAAAATAAAATCCCTTGATCATAAAACCCATGATTCAAGTGCTTACATAGATAATTTTATTTTCTTCTTTTCATAAAATCACAATTACACATATCATTATGAAGACCGAACCTAGTTACACTTTTCAACAAAACTAATTGAACATCACACAAGTTGGATTGTCAATAGGATGCAGATAACTTGGGAGGGCATTTGAAAGTTTGGCTAGGGAGAGAAGAAGAGCTCACCCAAGATCTACGTAAACAATTCATGCATCTGTAGTGTGAGCGACGAGTACGAGCTGGAGTGAATAGTGACGAGGAATTCTAGCATTGTTGGAGGGAGCTATGCTATGAGAGTGCATTCCCAAAGATTTGCCTTGATGCAGTGGTTGAACAAAGTCAAAAAACACAAAGTACAAGAAGAAAGGAGTTGAGCACGATAGCTCATAAGAAGCTAATAAATAAGTTGCCTTGTTACACCATTGACATCTTAGAAGGTCCCTGTGCACAATCTGACTTTCGTGTCTTAGCTGATGGGTGGAGGTAGTTGGACATCTAGAACCCCTATTTCAACTGGCAGATCTAGTTTTAATCTTTTGAGCAAATCCCTCACTCATGCTCTGGAACCTGGCTCGAGGGTGATTGGAGTCTTGGATTGTAAGAAAGACCATAGTGTAGCCCAATCTAAGGTTGAGTGGAGAGTTGCAATCTCGGACTCAATTGTCGGTCCATACTTCAAGATAAGTATCTATGCCATGAAATTTCATGTTATATAACCTATTGTTATGATCACCAAATGCTTGAGCATGGTTTACTCGTGTTGGATTGAATTTAAGCTGATGAAATGCTTGAGCATGGTTTACTCATGTTGGATTGAATTTAAGCTGATGGTTCATAGACTATTGATAAGCATATGATGGGTTCCATGTATAATGCTGACTTACCAACCTGCCTAGAAATTATGCAACACCCCAAATGGAAGGTTATTAGTGTTACGGTTGGATCACATAAAGCAGACTCATGGTAGTAGAATCATAACATATATATACATTATTAATCTCTGCTCTATAGCAAGGCTGATCATGTACTCATGGGCTTGGAATTCCTTATATATATATATATCCATCCCTGTGCAATAGTTACAACTTACAACCCTGTTAGCTTAAAGTTTGAAATATGCATATGCATTGATATGTGTGCAATTAAGGTGAACAAACTGTACTCCTTTCAATACCAGGGTAGTGACCATAGCCCATAACATGCAATGACTACCATGCTAAATTAGTTATAGGAAAATATATGTGTTTTTCCAATTAGACCTAGGCACATATGGCATGATGATGAGAGTCATGGGATATTATTCTCTGGCCGCCTTAGTCGCTTTTATGTTAAGTGATTAAGAGCATTAAGACTCCGACATTCATTATTTAAATCACTTTAATGATACTAGTAGATCTGAGTGAGATTCTGTAAATTAGACCTGTTTTTCCAACTAACTGTGCTATTATTTATTCTCGAGCACCTGAGAATGTGCTTCCTAACGGATAGGAATAATACCTTGTGAATTTTTGAAAGGCAGTCTCCCGGACAGGCCTGCTTCTACTTATTTTTTGGAGAACACATGTCATCTGATTGTTCTATACATCAAAACCAAATAGACAAACTCATTCCTATACCTCCTCAGTCTTCTCCATTCCAACTATGCTGAATGGTCCTCAATTCAGAGGCAAAGTACCAGTATTCTCTTCATGCAATCTCAAAAAAACTCCGAGGGCCAACCTACCTTCATTGGATGAATGGAAGGTATTAGCACATCTATTTAGGGTGCATCTAGATGTGTGTTTGTGGCTTCTTCAGCACAGGTGTACACCACAGTGATGATTCGGTTTTGTGCTTGTGCAGAGGTGAGACATGGCATTTTATGAACAATGCTGCTCAGTGTTCCTGGAACAGAGTTTAGATTTTTATCATCCTTGCTGGCATGTGAAGGTTTGTCAAACCTTGTATATTCTCATCATGTAGATGTATTGATTAAGTTAGTGAAATTGCCACCTCCCCATTGACATCTTTTTATTACCAAATTGCCAAATGCTATGAAAAAGGTTGACCAAGGTTGTAGTGTGAACTCCAGTGTTTTTGCTGAGGCAGAAGCCATGCTTCTTTCAAGTCAAATGTCTAGTGCTACAATTCTCAGGGTACTTCAGGACTTGAGCTCTCTTGCTTCCTCACTTAACAAGGCAAAGGATTATTAGTTACTACCTTATAGAAATCATGATGAAAGTGTTATTATAATCAGGAGTCTTAAATTAGCCGCTGAACTTCTATGGTAACAACTGGGTCTCTGTATCAGTAAGATAGAAAAACTGGTCATCTTCATTGTCTATTGTACTTGTGCCTTCTGGTGCTAATGGAGTTTTACTGCCTCTACCACCAGGCACACAAAATATCTTGCCATATATTGACGTATTTTGTAATATGTGAAAAGTTGCAACCTCATCCAATGACACCTACACAGCTAGAATACACCAGTGCTACCTCTAGTGAGATAAAATCAGCTGCAAGTTCATCTGATTCCTTAGTGCTCAAGATCCTGGCCCATTGATTACACATAATCGAAGGGAATATCCTTCACTTTGACGAGTGAAACAACCATTAAAATCAAGGCAGCAATATCAAGATGAGTCCACACATGCTAGCAAGGATGATAAAAATCTAAACTCTGTTCCAGGAACACTGAGCAGCATTGTTCATAAAATGCC
>Ga0139314_100043_pt1 | contig 19289 bp, 16 predicted proteins | sample In2P11_FD_99376 | JGI IMG/M metagenome (GOLD analysis project Ga0139314, IMG submission 99376)
GTTTACCTCGAATGTGTGAAACTTGATGTGTTGGTTGTGCCATGCCTTTTCATGCTATTTTTGGACCTGCTGGTGAAATCCCACCAAAAATCGTTCTTCTTCAAGCTCATCCAACTGTAGGAGCCTCACCACCAGGGCTCTATGACCTATCATACTTGTGAGCATTGTTATCCATACAATAGGCACGATGTATTCGATAGGCATTACGGATTCCACTCCATAGACAAGCCTAAAACGTGTCTGTCCCAATAGCTACAATCTTTGGGTATGATAGCTTTTAATTTTCAAGAACTTTTCTTGAAATTTTTTTGGGAAGGAAAGGAAGTTGAATTGAGGGGTATCAAAGGGAAACCGAGAAAGAAAATCAACTCTAATAGCATGACAAAGCTTCGAAATAAAGAACAACGAGGTGTAATTGTACAATTATGTTCACTAGAGGATCCCACATCGAAATCATGTATTTCTCTAGATCCCCAAAATGGTTTGGACAATCATTCCAAGGTATTTGACACTCCCAAAGGCCTCCCACCTATTTGTGATCATGATCATGTTATTCATTTGATTCCAGGAAGTGTTCCTCCAAACATCAGGCCTTACAAATATCCATATGCCCAAAGGAGTGGGAACTCATTCAAAAGTTGCTGAAGGTCCCAGTTCAAATAGTATTGCGAGAACTTAACAAGGAAGGAAAATTCATATTGGAACTTGAAGCAGTCATGGAACTAAGAAATCAACAACTACAAAATAGATCAATTTCAGAGTATCTCATCAAGTGGAAGAACTTACCCACTGAAGATTCCACATGGGAGGACAATAATTTATACAGAAGCATCAAGAACTACTTAGGCGTTGAGGACAACAGTTTTTGAAGGAGCATGTTAGGTCCCTATACTACTAGTGTAACCCCTTATTGTTATTAGTACAACCCCCTTATTATATTTATGTGCCCATGTAGTCCCCATATTTTTATTAATGTGCCCAATATAAGCCCACTATTGTTATTATTGTGCCCTTACATTATTATTGTTATGTCGGCTCTGATTATATTATGACCCCTTAGACTCCTATATATAGAAAGGAGGTCTTGTCATTTATATTATCTAAGAATTGTTCATTTTTGTAATGTAAAGGAGGTTCCCCCCTCGAAGAGGCTTATTTGTAAGGCATTTATCTATCTTTTCTATCTTTTTGTGAGCTCATTTCATAACACACTAATCTAATGCACCCGCCATGCAAGTAATGCACATTGTTTGATCATGAGACAGAAGATTGTCCTACACTAATAGCTAGGATTTGTGACAAAGGAATGCTACCCCCTCCCGCAACTTAGAACCTGCAAATGATGAGGTCTAAGCCGCGCGAGAAGATATGAACATAAACATTGTGCTATAAAGTGGAATCATGATGGGATATGACAAGGGAAAATAGTTGGAAGACAATACCATGGTTCGCAAAGCCCCGATGAAAGAAGCTACGTTTGATTTGGAGCATGATTAGGAAACCTTCATGGAAGCTAAGAAGAGCTTCACTGAGGCCTCTACGTCAGGGAGCAAAGACTAGCCTGAGTCAGAAATTGATCCCTTCATGCTCATAACTTTCTTCGAAACCTGTATGAAGCTACTGCGTGATAGTAAGGCTATAAAGGATTACTGGAACTCATCAACATATGTGTTGGGACCATGCTAGGTGAACTGCACATAATCTGTAAGATTGGAAAGCATAAGACAAGGACGGGGCACGAAATGAGTCTAACCATGCAGATCGGAGAATATGAGATGGACTGAGTCATTATGGATTTGGGATCAAACGTGAACGTTTTACTGAAACAGACATGGGATCGAATGGGGAGACCTGTGCTACAATGGTCTCTAATTCAGCTAAGAGTGATGAACTAGCAGAAAATCATAGCCATGGGGCGATTGTAAGGAATAACTGTGGATATTGAGGGAGCAAGCATGCTAGCAGATTTTGAAGTAATAGAGATTGTTGATGATAACAATCCCTACCCTGTGCTCTTGGGAATTGATTGGGCCACTGATATGAATGGGGTAATCAATCCAAAGAAGTGGAAGATGATCTTTGAGAAGAATTCACTACGCATAATAATACCCCTAGATCCTATTGAGGGATCTCGCTATATGGAACCAGTCCCTGACTATGAGAGTGATGATGATCCATATTGCATCTACAGTATAACAACACAAGACCAAGATTGGGTGAATCCCACCACTGATGGACATATTACATGGAAGCGTGAGAGTTCCTGCACTTCGAATTCTGACAAAGAAGTAGAACAATGGAAGAATCGGTTACACAAAGTAACTATGTTGAATTGTAACATGATGACCTAGTCGTTGCGCTACATGTCAACAGAAGTAAGAGATCTTCCTACTTATGATGGCCTAAATGAGGTAGATACCTTCTTGGATGGATTCGAAAGGGAAGTTCCAGAAGAGCAATGCTTCTAGGCCTTGGACTGGGTATTGTGTGCTATGCCCGCAAGATGGTGGGGTACATAGAAAGGAAGATTTGATGATTGGTGCGAATGTAGGAGAATGATGCGAGTACGATTTGGGAAGCCTAAGGTGTGACTGATAGACAAGTATGATGGGAAGGATGATCCATGTGTGCATCTGGCCAAGTGGACGCAGTCCTATGGAGAAAATGTACAAGCTGAGTGGGTGCACTTGTTCTGTCATACCCTAGATGTTATACCATTGAACTGCTATATAGAAACAGAGCTCTGCCATGGGACAGGTGAATGGGATATCCTACGCGAAGGGTTCATGATGACCTTTAGTTTTTAGGATGGGTGGGATAGTATTGATGAAGTGCTACAAGAGGTAAAAGTAGCCATCTTTAGGATACCACAGGTATCAGTAGACTTGATTCAGTGTGAATGGGCTTCTCAGATGAGTCACGCATTGGAATATTATAATGTAACTGCTGAAGAGGAGGATGAGGATCTATGGAATATTAGCATTCTATAAATAGAAGGCCACTGCAAGGTTCACAGACAATAGATTGAGAACCCTGATATAACTACATCGGTGAAACTAAGTAGGTAAACATTTGTACGGAGGCAGAACCCAAATTCGCGAAGAACGGAGATTACTGGGAGGACGCGACAGTGGATAAGGTCACTGAATTACTCTATGAATATCATGACTTATTCCCAACCAAGTTTACAGATTTGAAAAGAATAATCAGAGATCTAGGAGTGATGATGTTAAAGCTCGATGTGAAGCTAGTTAAGCAGAGGCCTTACCGCTTAAATCTAAAACACAAGGAGAAGGTCTGTGTAGAACTAGAAAAGATGCTCATAACAGGAATCATTGAACCTATGGAAGAATCTGATTGGGTAAGCCCAATGGTGGTACAAGAGAAGAAGCATAAGGATGAGATAGGGATATGTGTGGATCTCAAAATATTGAATGTACTTGTGTGCATGATCCATTCCCAACTCTGTTCACGGATGAAGTATTGGACAATGTGGGAGGTCAAGAAGCATATTCTTTCACTGATGGATTCTCATGGTACTACTAGATCAAAATCACACCAGAGGATAGGAGCAAGACAACCTTCGCGATTGGGTGGGGTTTCCTTCAATATACTGTCATGCCATTTGGATGAAGAATGCCCCTGCTATCCTTTCACGCATGGTTGTTGTGACATTCAAGGAATATATTCATAAGTTATTGGAGGTCTATTTTGATGACTGGACTGCATTTGGGCTAGTTAAGTTCCATGTAGCAAGCTTGCACTTCATGCTAGTTCCTTGTTGAAGATACCAAATCCTACTCAACTTCAAGAAGTGTTTGTTCCTTGTTCCTTTTGAGAACATATTGGGGTAGGTGGTTTGCAGACAAGGGCTAATAGTACACCACTCAAAGATCACAGTGATTCTGAACTTGGAAGTGCCGAGAAGTGTGAAACAGTTGTGCGACACTCTGGGACATACGGGACATTACAGAAAGTATTATGGTCTATACAAGGTGTTGCAAAAGATTGGTACTATGGCATACAAATTGGAGCTTCCTGCAGCTTCTCAATTGCACCCAGTTTTCCATGTTTCATGTTTAAAGAAGGTTATAGGCGACAAGCTCTGAGTTCAAACAATATTGCCAGAACTTGACGAGGAAGGAAAAATTCTATTGGAACCGGAAGCAGTCACAGAAACAAGAACTTGACAGCTACGAAATCGATCAATTTCAGAGTATCTTATTAAGTGGAAGAACTTATCCGCTGAAGATTCCACATGGGAGGATGATAATTTTATGCAGAAGTATCCAAAACTACTCAAGCGTTTAGGACAACACTTTTTTGAAGGAGAGGGGCATGTTGGGTCCCTATAATACTAGTGATTACCCCATTACTATTGTAGTTATACCCTTTATTTATATTGTTGTGCCCCTATTACCCCCATATTGTTATTTCTGTGCCCCATAGAATCCCTCTATTGTTATTTTTGTGGCTTTATATTATTATTGTTAGGTCGGCTGGATTATATTGTGACTCCTTAGACTCCTATATATAGAAAGGAGGTTTTGTCATTTGAATCATCCAAGAATTGTTCATTTATGTAATGTAAAGGAGGTTGTCCCCTCGAACAGGCTGAATTCTAAGGCGTTGATCTATATTTTCTATCTTTTCTTGAGCTGGTTTCATAACAAGCAGAGCCTCTACCTACGCTATGACCCAAAACTTAGACTTACGCTTCAGAACTATATCGTATACATCTACATTATTTGATCTTAGATTCCTTTGACTACCTAGAGCTTCACTCTATTTATACAATTCCATGGTCCGCAAACCATGGGTAGCTCTTCTACAGTCAACACTACATTGTCAAAATAAGGGTGGACAACCCAATAATTTTTTAACAAAGACACGCTCCGCGCCCACAAAATTTGGAGTCTTTACATTGGAATTATAACATTGGACCAAAATCTAGGTTTTAAGACCCAAAACTACCCTTGGGTTATCCCGTGCCCGACAGGCCCCCAACAAAAACATCGTGACTCACCCTCGAGTCACTCTATAGGTGTGGATACCTTAGCGCGAAGACCACCTAGCCATGTTTGGATTCTTGCAAGTTCAACAGCGCACTGAGTGGCTTCCTATTGGACTTCCTCCATGCATTGTTCGGTGACTACTGTTGTTGAACAGTTGCCTTGAATCCTCTCCTAAGTTGCTTGTAGTTGTGTGAGCTTTGCTTCAATAGAGGCTATAATTGTATATGCCTCATTGATCCATGGTTGTAGGTACACATTTAAGACTGCTTCCTTATGCTGAGTGGCATCAACTTGTTCCTTAAGTGCCTTTGCTTGCTACATCCTTGCAAGCCTCTATGTAAGGGCAACCATCTACACGGTCCCTTTTACCTCATCTTATTTCTATTGCAGCTCGCACGCCTCAGTCTCTAGGTTGTCTATGTTCGAGTCCTCTTTTAGGGTGGTTAGGACCTTGAATGATTGTTTGAACAGCTTCATCCTGTCTGTCACTACATTATCAACCACTGCCATTGTTGTTGTGACTGTGGTGGTACGTTGTTCTCTGACCTTCGGTGGAGTTGAAGCCTAAGCCTTCAACTACAGTTCAATGATCTATAGGTTCAGCTCCAGCTGAACCCTATCCATCTCTTCTCTTACATCATGCACCCTTGAGGCTAACTTACAAATGCATGCCTCCACCAGTTCCTCTACTTGAATGGCCAACTTCAGGACCATTTGGCAGGCTTCCTCCATAGCCTACATTACTTGCTTGTTCTGCTCCACTGCCTCATTGCGCTATAGGCTCAACTGGTCAATGTTGATGTGTTGCTCGCTCATTATTGGTATAATGCGACTCTCCCTAGCCCGTAGTTCTATAGTGACTCCATTCTACAAAAGATAGAGCATATCCCTAGGGAGCTAGGTCATATTTAATCTAACCCCTTTGAAACTGCTAACCATGGCCTTGTCAACCTCCTTCTCTGTAGTAATTTCCCCATCTGGTAGCACTATAATGTTGGTCACCCTAGCACGCAACATTTCCTCGATAGTTGAAGTGTCGACTGTGAGGCTGGTGGACATGACACTAGCCTGTGGAGTGCAAACCTGCAACTCCTATATTTTTGTCCGAAGAGCCCCCAATACCAACTGTTGTTGTTCCTCAAATTGCTAGAGGGCCTCTGCAGTGATAACCCTCAATGTTTCGCTGATATCATGTAAATCCATATTAGTGAGGGTGATTGGGTCAAACGACTCTTTGAGGCCTTTGTTTTTTTTTTCGCGACCTTACCTGCTCTCATGGTCATGGACGTTTTATTTGGGTGGACATCATCTGTGGGTCCATGCCACCTTGTTTTGTGTCTGTCTCTAGCTCGAGTGAAGGTGACTTTTGTCTTTTGCGCTATTATTTGCCTATTTTCTGATGTTGTTACACTAAAGTTGCAACGTCATGTGCTGCCTAGGCCTTAGCCATTGCTTCTTCTTTCCTACGCTTTTCTGCCAACTATGCCATCTAAAGTTTTGTCTCTTCCTTCTTGTGATGCATGGCATACTTCTCTGTTTCCACCATGAAGCTAGCTAGAGCATGCCACTCTAGCGGCCAAGACTCAAGGACTGCAAATATCACATCGTTAGTTGCCAAATATGGTAAATCATGCCACGTCTTCGTAGGGTCCTTCCATGCCCTGATGAAGACATGGCAGAAATTTGCTTTGAACTCTACAAAGCTTTGCAAACTGTTGTAGACTATGGGTGATAAACGTGGCTTGCGATTGATCCCCATCCTAATATTCATCTCCATGAGCACCCAAAATATATTTCTCTCTTTGATTTGCTATGCATCCATGATTTCCCACAGTGAAGCATAGTTCGTTGCCTCTAGAAGGTTCTGCACGACTAAAGGGAACTAGCTATCTTTCGGCAAATCCCATGCGACCAGTACTATTGACAATAGGATCCATGTGTAATGAAATGTTTTTGCTTGCTCCTGTGCCTCACGACAGTTCACAAGGAACTCATTGCATAGGTAGTTCACTCAATTGAACTGGAATCCTTCTCCACATTGTGCCACTATTGAAACCACTAGTGTGGACAGCTCATTCGCACGACACTTCCACACTACCTTTCCTACCAATATCTGTTTCATGACCTTGACTATAGGGTTGCTGATTCTAGAGATGGCATACCCTCACTTCTTCTTCTCCAACTTAAACGTTTTCTCCATTTCTTCCACGAGGGCCACCCTGCCACCTTTTCCCTTTTAGATGTTTGCTGGGTCCTCTCCTAAGCATGGTAGTTGTGTAATCCAGTGAATTAGATTGTATGTGATGGGGATGGGCTCCTACAGCTATAAGCACCCATCATGCGCCAAGAAGAGCAATTGCCTAATGATGAAAACGGTAACTAGTGTGCAGTGGTAATGTGACACCCAGAGAAATTTTAGCAACCCTTCTTTCTCCACACCTCTGAACCATTTCCGCAGCTCTACTTGGATTGTTCCATTAGTCATGTTGATGTCTAGCACATTAGTTTCATAGTCACTGAATGCAGGAACTTCTCGTGGTTAGCGAGGTGCCAATTTTAAAATTTCAACATAGGGACCCGCCCCAAGTGTTGTCCATCAAAAATAATATCATCATGGAGCAGCAGGGTTTGTAGAGAGCTCTTGCTCTCATCTATATCCTTTGGAACCTTGGCTTTACCCTTTTGTAGAGGAACATATTCCGACAGCCTAGTGATAGGGTTCGCACCCTGGGTTTTGACTTCCATCTCTACATCCTCCTCCTCCACTAGGATTTCTTCAAACTCTTCCTCCTCATCGACCTCCAAATTAAGGGCCTCCCCTTTTCTTGCAATGTGAGCTTCGTCCTCAGTGGATTTCTAGGTGAGATGCACACCGGGATCATGGCCTGATTATCCTTCTTAGCTCTTGGTGTGTGCGGTGATTTAGGGACCTCAACAATTATTCAGTGATCTCTGGGGCTTCCACTTCCACAATTTCCTATGCGGTTGCTTTGGTTGTCACTACTACTGTGTCCATGACTTTTTCGGGTGGTGACATAGCACTAATCCACAATTCTTTCAGTGTCTCATGTAGTTTCTTAGACAACGAATTCACATTCAGAGTCTTGACTAAGTCTCAATTCATTAATACTCGAGCGCGTAGCAACTCAGTTCTCAAATTGCCAAGTGTTTTTTGCTGAAAAACCATTTGTAATTTATCGCACATTTTGAATTTGAATTCGACCATTCCCCCCACATTCGGTCCATTAATGCTAGATTGGTGGCATATTTCCAACAATCTAACCCATAAAGACCACCTTAAATGCCCACCACCCACTCCCTTTGGCCTCAAACCAACCATCAAATCATGAACAATGACTTTAATAGTCACTTTGCAGCAGACCTACGCACCAGCACAACTATCTTCACGCTATTGCGGACCCTCTGACACTTCACGACTGCGCACAGTTTTGACATCATGCAGTTCCCAGGAAGGGTAGTTTATAGTCCTGCGCCTCCTTTTAGCTGACTAGACCACTAAGAATGTGCCATTTTCATATAGTCACATCACCATATCACCAGTGTATGGCTTCAAGTAATTGTCATTAACCTTTCCATGGAAGGTTCTCCATTTAACTTAACCAACTGTACTGCACCTCTTTCGATAATTTCCTTAATAATATCCGACTCTAATCAGTGCATCCTGAACTTTCTAGAGAATTTATCAAACTTACTATCATACAACAACAACAGATCGTTTACCTCGAATGTGTGAAACTTGATGTGTTGGTTGTGCCATGCCTTTTCATGCTATTTTTGGACCTGCTGGTGAAATCCCACCAAAAATCGTTCTTCTTCAAGCTCATCCAACTGTAGGAGCCTCTCCACCAGGGCTCTATGACCTATCATACTTGTGAGCATTGTTATCCATACAATAGGCACGATGTATTCGATAGGCATTACGGATTCCACTCCATAGACAAGCCTAAAACGTGTCTGTCCCTTTAGTTTCTTACATATCGTGTGATAAGCCCATAACACTGCAGGTACGCATAGGTCCCAATCACTTCGCTACTCATTGCATACCTTGGTCAATGTGTTTTCAAACACTTTGTTGAACACCTCCACTATCCCATTAGCCTGTGGGTGATAAGGTGTATTCTTTTGGTGATACACCTGAAATTCATCTATTAGTGTGCTGATTGTCTCGTTCAGGAAGTGTGTATCACGATCACTCATTAAGATCTTCGAACATCCAAATTGCATCAATACTTGTTCAAATAAAAACTTCATGGCAGTCATGCCCATGAAATCCTTCACCAACTGCACTTCTGCCCAACGAGTCAAGTACTCCATCATAGTGATAATATACCTTGCGCCTATCTTTCCTTAAGGTTTAATAGCTCCTACAAAATCTATTGCCCACTTTTCGAAAGGTTACAAGGTCATTTGTGGATTCAAAGGAATTTCATCCCTCCGCAATGACCTTCCTGTCCGTTGACATACATCACATGACTTGCAATTTTCTTTTGAATCCTAATGAAGGGTTGGCAACCACAACTCGGCATGTAGAATCTTCTGCGCTTTTGCTCTTCCAGCATTATTTCCACCCATGGTGCCCCCAAAGCATCCACTAGGATGCTGCTTCGTTCAAATTTAGGTACATATCTTTGCAGTATTTCATCATTCCCCATCTTGTATAGATGCCCAATAATGATAGACAAATCTGCCACGCTCACCACTAATTCCTTCTTCTGTTGGACAGAGTATCCTTTCGGCATAGTTCCAGTTGTTAGAAAGTGTATTATATATTCAAAATGTTCATCCTATACGGGCATAGCAAAGAGCTGCACATCAAGTAATACTTCCTCCAAGCTAGTAGGTTCCTCCCCTGTCTCGAGCATGATAGGTGATCTGCTCTCATGTTCAATTGTCCAGGCTTCACAACAACTTCAAAATCGTATTCTTGGAACAATAAAATCCATCTCAAAATGTGTCCCCCCAACACAAGCTTATTTACTAGGTACTTTAGCGTGGAGTGATCTATATACATCTTAACGTGACCTCCTAGCAAGTAGTCTCGATACTTCTGGAGCACATATACCATAACTAGTCCCTCACACTCAGTGGTGGAATAATTTTTCTCTGCTTTAGATAATATTTGACTTACGAATGAAATAGGGTGATCCAAGCCTTCTCTGCCATCCTGCGTCAGTATTACCCCCAACACTATACATGACACGTCAACATGTACATGGAACTCTTTCTTCTAGTTCGGGAAGAATAGAATCGATGCAGTAACCATCTATTCTTTCAATATATCTAGGCTTTTCTTACAGTCATCATTCCAGCAAAACGTGACATCCTTCTTCAACAATCTTTCTATTGGTGCGGTGATCTGGGCATAGCCTTTGATAAACTTTCTGTAATGTCCCGTATGTCCCAGAGTGTCGCACAACTGTTTCACACTTCTCGGCACTTCCAAGTTCAGAATCACTGTGATCTTTGAGTGGTGTACTATTAGCCCTTGTCTGCAAACCACCTACCCCAATATGTTCTCAAAAGGAACAAGGAACAAACACTTCTTGAAGTTGAGTAGGATTTGGTATCTTCAACAAGGAACTAGCATGAAGTGCAAGCTTGCTACATGGAACTTAACTAGCCCAAATGCAGTCCAGTCATCAAAATAGACCTCCAATAACTTATGAATATATTCCTTGAATGTCACAACAACCATGCGTGAAAGGATAGCAGGGGCATTCTTCATCCAAATGGCATGACAGTATATTGAAGGAAACCCCACCCAATCGCGAAGGTTGTCTTGCTCCTATCCTCTGGTGTGATTTTGATCTAGTAGTACCATGAGAATCCATCAGTGAAAGAATATGCTTCTTGACCTCCCACATTGTCCAATACTTCATCCGTGAACAGAGTTGGGAATGGATCATGCACACAAGTACATTCAATATTTTGAGATCCACACATATCCCTATCTCATCCTTATGCTTCTTCTCTTGTACCACCATTGGGCTTACCCAATCAGATTCTTCCATAGGTTCAATGATTCCTGTTATGAGCATCTTTTCTAGTTCTACACAGACCTTCTCCTTGTGTTTTAGATTTAAGCGGTAAGGCCTCTGCTTAACTAGCTTCACATCGAGCTTTAACATCATCACTCCTAGATCTCTGATTATTCTTTTCAAATCTGTAAACTTGGTTGGGAATAAGTCATGATATTCATAGAGTAATTCAGTGACCTTATCCACTGTCGCGTCCTCCCAGTAATCTCCGTTCTTCGCGAATTTGGGTTCTGCCTCCGTACAAATGTTTACCTACTTAGTTTCACCGATGTAGTTATATCAGGGTTCTCAATCTATTGTCTGTGAACCTTGCAGTGGCCTTCTATTTATAGAATGCTAATATTCCATAGATCCTCATCCTCCTCTTCAGCAGTTACATTATAATATTCCAATGCGTGACTCATCTGAGAAGCCCATTCACACTGAATCAAGTCTACTGATACCTGTGGTATCCTAAAGATGGCTACTTTTACCTCTTGTAGCACTTCATCAATACTATCCCACCCATCCTAAAAACTAAAGGTCATCATGAACCCTTCGCGTAGGATATCCCATTCACCTGTCCCATGGCAGAGCTCTGTTTCTATATAGCAGTTCAATGGTATAACATCTAGGGTATGACAGAACAAGTGCACCCACTCAGCTTGTACATTTTCTCCATAGGACTGCGTCCACTTGGCCAGATGCACACATGGATCATCCTTCCCATCATACTTGTCTATCAGTCACACCTTAGGCTTCCCAAATCGTACTCGCATCATTCTCCTACATTCGCACCAATCATCAAATCTTCCTTTCTATGTACCCCACCATCTTGCGGGCATAGCACACAATACCCAGTCCAAGGCCTAGAAGCATTGCTCTTCTGGAACTTCCCTTTCGAATCCATCCAAGAAGGTATCTACCTCATTTAGGCCATCATAAGTAGGAAGATCTCTTACTTCTGTTGACATGTAGCGCAACGACTAGGTCATCATGTTACAATTCAACATAGTTACTTTGTGTAACCGATTCTTCCATTGTTCTACTTCTTTGTCAGAATTCGAAGTGCAGGAACTCTCACGCTTCCATGTAATATGTCCATCAGTGGTGGGATTCACCCAATCTTGGTCTTGTGTTGTTATACTGTAGATGCAATATGGATCATCATCACTCTCATAGTCAGGGACTGGTTCCATATAGCGAGATCCCTCAATAGGATCTAGGGGTATTATTATGCGTAGTGAATTCTTCTCAAAGATCATCTTCCACTTCTTTGGATTGATTACCCCATTCATATCAGTGGCCCAATCAATTCCCAAGAGCACAGGGTAGGGATTGTTATCATCAACAATCTCTATTACTTCAAAATCTGCTAGCATGCTTGCTCCCTCAATATCCACAGTTATTCCTTACAATCGCCCCATGGCTATGATTTTCTGCTAGTTCATCACTCTTAGCTGAATTAGAGACCATTGTAGCACAGGTCTCCCCATTCGATCCCATGTCTGTTTCAGTAAAACGTTCACGTTTGATCCCAAATCCATAATGACTCAGTCCATCTCATATTCTCCGATCTGCATGGTTAGACTCATTTCGTGCCCCGTCCTTGTCTTATGCTTTCCAATCTTACAGATTATGTGCAGTTCACCTAGCATGGTCCCAACACATATGTTGATGAGTTCCAGTAATCCTTTATAGCCTTACTATCACGCAGTAGCTTCATACAGGTTTCGAAGAAAGTTATGAGCATGAAGGGATCAATTTCTGACTCAGGCTAGTCTTTGCTCCCTGACGTAGAGGCCTCAGTGAAGCTCTTCTTAGCTTCCATGAAGGTTTCCTAATCATGCTCCAAATCAAACGTAGCTTCTTTCATCGGGGCTTTGCGAACCATGGTATTGTCTTCCAACTATTTTCCCTTGTCATATCCCATCATGATTCCACTTTATAGCACAATGTTTATGTTCATATCTTCTCGCGCGGCTTAGACCTCATCATTTGCAGGTTCTAAGTTGCGGGAGGGGGTAGCATTCCTTTGTCACAAATCCTAGCTATTAGTGTAGGACAATCTTCTGTCTCATGATCAAACAATGTGCATTACTTGCATGGCGGGTGCATTAGATTAGTGTGTTATGAAATGAGCTCACAAAAAGATAGAAAAGATAGATAAATGCCTTACAAATAAGCCTCTTCGAGGGGGGAACCTCCTTTACATTACAAAAATGAACAATTCTTAGATAATATAAATGACAAGACCTCCTTTCTATATATAGGAGTCTAAGGGGTCATAATATAATCAGAGCCGACATAACAATAATAATGTAAGGGCACAATAATAACAATAGTGGGCTTATATTGGGCACATTAATAAAAATATGGGGACTACATGGGCACATAAATATAATAAGGGGGTTGTACTAATAACAATAAGGGGTTACACTAGTAGTATAGGGACCTAACATGCTCCTTCAAAAACTGTTGTCCTCAACGCCTAAGTAGTTCTTGATGCTTCTGTATAAATTATTGTCCTCCCATGTGGAATCTTCAGTGGGTAAGTTCTTCCACTTGATGAGATACTCTGAAATTGATCTATTTTGTAGTTGTTGATTTCTTAGTTCCATGACTGCTTCAAGTTCCAATATGAATTTTCCTTCCTTGTTAAGTTCTCGCAATACTATTTGAACTGGGACCTTCAGCAACTTTTGAATGAGTTCCCACTCCTTTGGGCATATGGATATTTGTAAGGCCTGATGTTTGGAGGAACACTTCCTGGAATCAAATGAATAACATGATCATGATCACAAATAGGTGGGAGGCCTTTGGGAGTGTCAAATACCTTGGAATGATTGTCCAAACCATTTTGGGGATCTAGAGAAATACATGATTTCGATGTGGGATCCTCTAGTGAACATAATTGTACAATTACACCTCGTTGTTCTTTATTTCGAAGCTTTGTCATGCTATTAGAGTTGATTTTCTTTCTCGGTTTCCCTTTGATACCCCTCAATTCAACTTCCTTTCCTTCCCAAAAAAATTTCAAGAAAAGTTCTTGAAAATTAAAAGCTATCATACCCAAAGATTGTAGCTATTGGGACAGACACGTTTTAGGCTTGTCTATGGAGTGGAATCCGTAATGCCTATCGAATACATCGTGCCTATTGTATGGATAACAATGCTCACAAGTATGATAGGTCATAGAGCCCTGGTGGTGAGGCTCCTACAGTTGGATGAGCTTGAAGAAGAACGATTTTTGGTGGGATTTCACCAGCAGGTCCAAAAATAGCATGAAAAGGCATGGCACAACCAACACATCAAGTTTCACACATTCGAGGTAAACGATCTGTTGTTGTTGTATGATAGTAAGTTTGATAAATTCTCTAGAAAGTTCAGGATGCACTGATTAGAGTCGGATATTATTAAGGAAATTATCGAAAGAGGTGCAGTACAGTTGGTTAAGTTAAATGGAGAACCTTCCATGGAAAGGTTAATGACAATTACTTGAAGCCATACACTGGTGATATGGTGATGTGACTATATGAAAATGGCACATTCTTAGTGGTCTAGTCAGCTAAAAGGAGGCGCAGGACTATAAACTACCCTTCCTGGGAACTGCATGATGTCAAAACTGTGCGCAGTCGTGAAGTGTCAGAGGGTCCGCAATAGCGTGAAGATAGTTGTGCTGGTGCGTAGGTCTGCTGCAAAGTGACTATTAAAGTCATTGTTCATGATTTGATGGTTGGTTTGAGGCCAAAGGGAGTGGGTGGTGGGCATTTAAGGTGGTCTTTATGGGTTAGATTGTTGGAAATATGCCACCAATCTAGCATTAATGGACCGAATGTGGGGGGAATGGTCGAATTCAAATTCAAAATGTGCGATAAATTACAAATGGTTTTTCAGCAAAAAACACTTGGCAATTTGAGAACTGAGTTGCTACGCGCTCGAGTATTAATGAATTGAGACTTAGTCAAGACTCTGAATGTGAATTCGTTGTCTAAGAAACTACATGAGACACTGAAAGAATTGTGGATTAGTGCTATGTCACCACCCGAAAAAGTCATGGACACAGTAGTAGTGACAACCAAAGCAACCGCATAGGAAATTGTGGAAGTGGAAGCCCCAGAGATCACTGAATAATTGTTGAGGTCCCTAAATCACCGCACACACCAAGAGCTAAGAAGGATAATCAGGCCATGATCCCGGTGTGCATCTCACCTAGAAATCCACTGAGGACGAAGCTCACATTGCAAGAAAAGGGGAGGCCCTTAATTTGGAGGTCGATGAGGAGGAAGAGTTTGAAGAAATCCTAGTGGAGGAGGAGGATGTAGAGATGGAAGTCAAAACCCAGGGTGCGAACCCTATCACTAGGCTGTCGGAATATGTTCCTCTACAAAAGGGTAAAGCCAAGGTTCCAAAGGATATAGATGAGAGCAAGAGCTCTCTACAAACCCTGCTGCTCCATGATGATATTATTTTTGATGGACAACACTTGGGGCGGGTCCCTATGTTGAAATTTTAAAATTGGCACCTCGCTAACCACGAGAAGTTCCTGCATTCAGTGACTATGAAACTAATGTGCTAGACATCAACATGACTAATGGAACAATCCAAGTAGAGCTGCGGAAATGGTTCAGAGGTGTGGAGAAAGAAGGGTTGCTAAAATTTCTCTGGGTGTCACATTACCACTGCACACTAGTTACCGTTTTCATCATTAGGCAATTGCTCTTCTTGGCGCATGATGGGTGCTTATAGCTGTAGGAGCCCATCCCCATCACATACAATCTAATTCACTGGATTACACAACTACCATGCTTAGGAGAGGACCCAGCAAACATCTAAAAGGGAAAAGGTGGCAGGGTGGCCCTCGTGGAAGAAATGGAGAAAACGTTTAAGTTGGAGAAGAAGAAGTGAGGGTATGCCATCTCTAGAATCAGCAACCCTATAGTCAAGGTCATGAAACAGATATTGGTAGGAAAGGTAGTGTGGAAGTGTCGTGCGAATGAGCTGTCCACACTAGTGGTTTCAATAGTGGCACAATGTGGAGAAGGATTCCAGTTCAATTGAGTGAACTACCTATGCAATGAGTTCCTTGTGAACTGTCGTGAGGCACAGGAGCAAGCAAAAACATTTCATTACACATGGATCCTATTGTCAATAGTACTGGTCGCATGGGATTTGCCGAAAGATAGCTAGTTCCCTTTAGTCGTGCAGAACCTTCTAGAGGCAACGAACTATGCTTCACTGTGGGAAATCATGGATGCATAGCAAATCAAAGAGAGAAATATATTTTGGGTGCTCATGGAGATGAATATTAGGATGGGGATCAATCGCAAGCCACGTTTATCACCCATAGTCTACAACAGTTTGCAAAGCTTTGTAGAGTTCAAAGCAAATTTCTGCCATGTCTTCATCAGGGCATGGAAGGACCCTACGAAGACGTGGCATGATTTACCATATTTGGCAACTAACGATGTGATATTTGCAGTCCTTGAGTCTTGGCCGCTAGAGTGGCATGCTCTAGCTAGCTTCATGGTGGAAACAGAGAAGTATGCCATGCATCACAAGAAGGAAGAGACAAAACTTTAGATGGCATAGTTGGCAGAAAAGCGTAGGAAAGAAGAAGCAATGGCTAAGGCCTAGGCAGCACATGACGTTGCAACTTTAGTGTAACAACATCAGAAAATAGGCAAATAATAGCGCAAAAGACAAAAGTCACCTTCACTCGAGCTAGAGACAGACACAAAACAAGGTGGCATGGACCCACAGATGATGTCCACCCAAATAAAACGTCCATGACCATGAGAGCAGGTAAGGTCGCGAAAAAAAAAACAAAGGCCTCAAAGAGTCGTTTGACCCAATCACCCTCACTAATATGGATTTACATGATATCAGCGAAACATTGAGGGTTATCACTGCAGAGGCCCTCTAGCAATTTGAGGAACAACAACAGTTGGTATTGGGGGCTCTTCGGACAAAAATATAGGAGTTGCAGGTTTGCACTCCACAGGCTAGTGTCATGTCCACCAGCCTCACAGTCGACACTTCAACTATCGAGGAAATGTTGCGTGCTAGGGTGACCAACATTATAGTGCTACCAGATGGGGAAATTACTACAGAGAAGGAGGTTGACAAGGCCATGGTTAGCAGTTTCAAAGGGGTTAGATTAAATATGACCTAGCTCCCTAGGGATATGCTCTATCTTTTGTAGAATGGAGTCACTATAGAACTACGGGCTAGGGAGAGTCGCATTATACCAATAATGAGCGAGCAACACATCAACATTGACCAGTTGAGCCTATAGCGCAATGAGGCAGTGGAGCAGAACAAGCAAGTAATGTAGGCTATGGAGGAAGCCTGCCAAATGGTCCTGAAGTTGGCCATTCAAGTAGAGGAACTGGTGGAGGCATGCATTTGTAAGTTAGCCTCAAGGGTGCATGATGTAAGAGAAGAGATGGATAGGGTTCAGCTGGAGCTGAACCTATAGATCATTGAACTGTAGTTGAAGGCTTAGGCTTCAACTCCACCGAAGGTCAGAGAACAACGTACCACCACAGTCACAACAACAATGGCAGTGGTTGATAATGTAGTGACAGACAGGATGAAGCTGTTCAAACAATCATTCAAGGTCCTAACCACCCTAAAAGAGGACTCGAACATAGACAACCTAGAGACTGAGGCGTGCGAGCTGCAATAGAAATAAGATGAGGTAAAAGGGACCGTGTAGATGGTTGCCCTTACATAGAGGCTTGCAAGGATGTAGCAAGCAAAGGCACTTAAGGAACAAGTTGATGCCACTCAGCATAAGGAAGCAGTCTTAAATGTGTACCTACAACCATGGATCAATGAGGCATATACAATTATAGCCTCTATTGAAGCAAAGCTCACACAACTACAAGCAACTTAGGAGAGGATTCAAGGCAACTGTTCAACAACAGTAGTCACCGAACAATGCATGGAGGAAGTCCAATAGGAAGCCACTCAGTGCGCTGTTGAACTTGCAAGAATCCAAACATGGCTAGGTGGTCTTCGCGCTAAGGTATCCACACCTATAGAGTGACTCGAGGGTGAGTCACGATGTTTTTGTTGGGGGCCTGTCGGGCACGGGATAACCCAAGGGTAGTTTTGGGTCTTAAAACCTAGATTTTGGTCCAATGTTATAATTCCAATGTAAAGACTCCAAATTTTGTGGGCGCGGAGCGTGTCTTTGTTAAAAAATTATTGGGTTGTCCACCCTTATTTTGACAATGTAGTGTTGACTGTAGAAGAGCTACCCATGGTTTGCGGACCATGGAATTGTATAAATAGAGTGAAGCTCTAGGTAGTCAAAGGAATCTAAGATCAAATAATGTAGATGTATACGATATAGTTCTGAAGCGTAAGTCTAAGTTTTGGGTCATAGCGTAGGTAGAGGCTCTGCTTGTTATGAAACCAGCTCAAGAAAAGATAGAAAATATAGATCAACGCCTTAGAATTCAGCCTGTTCGAGGGGACAACCTCCTTTACATTACATAAATGAACAATTCTTGGATGATTCAAATGACAAAACCTCCTTTCTATATATAGGAGTCTAAGGAGTCACAATATAATCCAGCCGACCTAACAATAATAATATAAAGCCACAAAAATAACAATAGAGGGATTCTATGGGGCACAGAAATAACAATATGGGGGTAATAGGGGCACAACAATATAAATAAAGGGTATAACTACAATAGTAATGGGGTAATCACTAGTATTATAGGGACCCAACATGCCCCTCTCCTTCAAAAAAGTGTTGTCCTAAACGCTTGAGTAGTTTTGGATACTTCTGCATAAAATTATCATCCTCCCATGTGGAATCTTCAGCGGATAAGTTCTTCCACTTAATAAGATACTCTGAAATTGATCGATTTCGTAGCTGTCAAGTTCTTGTTTCTGTGACTGCTTCCGGTTCCAATAGAATTTTTCCTTCCTCGTCAAGTTCTGGCAATATTGTTTGAACTCAGAGCTTGTCGCCTATAACCTTCTTTAAACATGAAACATGGAAAACTGGGTGCAATTGAGAAGCTGCAGGAAGCTCCAATTTGTATGCCATAGTACCAATCTTTTGCAACACCTTGTATAGACCATAATACTTTCTGTAATGTCCCGTATGTCCCAGAGTGTCGCACAACTGTTTCACACTTCTCGGCACTTCCAAGTTCAGAATCACTGTGATCTTTGAGTGGTGTACTATTAGCCCTTGTCTGCAAACCACCTA
>Ga0139314_100044_pt1 | contig 19284 bp, 45 predicted proteins | sample In2P11_FD_99376 | JGI IMG/M metagenome (GOLD analysis project Ga0139314, IMG submission 99376)
TGTGTGAAGAGTATAGAGATTCTTCAATAAGTATAGCATTAGAGTACTTTACATTTGACATACCCGCCGCAATGTCCTTGGGGATAGAAAGACCTGCAAGAATTCGGTCGAGAATGGTAGACATTTTCTCTGTAGTTGACTTGTCCTGAGGGCGTTGGAAGGTAATATGCTTGATACCTTCTACGGCATCCAAAGGTCCGCGAAGAATCAGAGGTGCAACAGTTGAGCCAGAGTTTTCATTCTGGATAGCGTCTGTAATAATACGCATCAACTCTTCTTCAAGGTCTGGCCCATTGTTGGTCTCAACGTCATCATCCTCATCTGTCATTTCTGCATCATTTTGGAAGAGGTTTGAGACATCATCAGGGATGTAAAGAATACCGTTGTTTAGCGCTGAGCGGGAGAATACGCGCTCTTGACGGGCTAGAAGGAGTAATTGCTCACAGAGGTCAAGAATAGCTCTTAGAGACGAGTCTGCTTCGTCTGAATACTGCGGGTGATTACGCCATAGACGTACCAAATAACCATCTTCACGGCTAATACGGCGATACTGCTCCTTCTTCATGTCACGACGAGTCTTGACAGAGATAGGTGAGTGCCTATCAGCAGATGTAGCCACAATCTCCTGTACGGAACGGGCCTGCCAGCGCTCAGGCTTAGTGAAAGTTTGCGGTTCTTTGATTAAAAAGCACTCGCCCGCTACGAACATGTTCAATCCCATGTTTCGCATCAGGCCAGAAGTGCCACCAACACCAGTTTCTAGTAGTTGGAGAATATTTACAGCCTCAGCTTTTAGCCCTTCGTCAATAGTGTCCTTTTCAAGGGACTCTACAGCAGAAGGAGTTAGCGAGGAGTTTGTGTTGTAGCCAACGTAAATGTTGACACGTGATAGTACATCAGCGATAAGGTTGGCACAGTAATGGATTTCACCGATAAGGTCATAGTATGTCCATGCTTCTTCTTGCCACTTATCTGCTTTTTGACGCTGATCAATTGCGTCTACTTCTTTGCTGTCGCGGAGGTCTACACGCTCGGCAGAAGCTACAATCGGACGTAGTGCCTTGTATGGTCTAGCTTTCATTGGCACCGCCGCTGGTTCAGGCGTAATGTTCTTGCGATCTAAGATTCCCATGCCTACGTCTTCCTGTAATCGTAATGGTCTCCCTATATTTTATCACAGAAGCGTACAAGGTGTATAGGATTTAGCCTAGGTTAGTCTTCAACAGTCCAGTAGCAGAAGACGCGGCAAGAACATCATTAATCCGGGGATTTACCTTCTCCAAAAGAACAACTGCGGCCCCAGCATACATAGAGACGCACCACGGGCAGGTAGATAGATACTGCAACATTGGATAGTCCTCAATATGCTCATCGAGATAGTCACGAATAAATTCCGTGATCTTATCCTCGATGGCAAGAGTAGTTAGCCGGTGTGTAGCTAGTGCAACAATTACAAATCTCATTGATTACCTGCCTCAATTAGTTGTTGAAGGTGGTCCATACATGCTACTGATCCTTTGAACATGAGTACTGATTCAGGGGCATCCATTACGCCGTCCATCAAGCACCAGACACATCCAAAAGGTTGCCCGGAAGTCTTTTGTCCACCGGATACGTCGCCGTAAAAGCCCGTTGGTGGGGCTTGTTCCCAATCGTCGCCAGGTCCCAATACATTCTCCTTATCCATTGACAGGTTTCACTCTCCAATGGGGTAGTCCACGGAAAGGATTCACACCGCGAAGCCTAGAGCCACAAGCACAACTGGTGGCACGGCTGAAAGTTACGACGTGATCATCTGTGGTTACAGTGTATACCCTCACACTCGGTCTGTCAAACTGGTCACGAGTAGCAGGCATAGAGAAATGTACGTAGGGTCCATTAATAGAATCCCGGATAATATAGAGGTTAGAATCTGTTAGGACAATCTTATTCGCATTGTCTGTAGAAGGAACACCGTCAACAGTGTACTCAGCCGGGAACAGACTGATTTGAATAGCGCTATCATTGTCCAAAATTCCAGTTACATCAGGCATCTCCTGCCTCTTTCCGTAGTCGGTACTGAATTGCCCCTCTGGTAACAGAGCAGGCATCTGCTAATTGACGCAGAGAGTAGTTTTGCTCATAGAGTTCTCTCAGAAGCACGTTCAGGTCGTGAGATTGCTGTCTAGAGAGTGCTCGCCTTGGGGTGTTGCGGGATACGCTAGCGGCCCCTTTAGCAAGCTCAGAGAGGCGTTGTACGGTCTCTGAGGGTAGTTCTCCGGGTGAGCGCCGTACGTCCGGCTCGTCTACGTCAAATTTATCGGAGGCAGTGCCTTTTGCGCCCCAAGTGGACACAGTTGTAGGGGAAACGTCGAGTGCTGAGGCAATACTACGGGCAGACCACCCTGACTCCTGTAAAGAAGACACATAATTGTACAGGTTCTCGGTTTCTTTGTTGTCTCTGTATGCGCGTAGCGTCCGCGCAAACTCATCTGGTAATATCATCTTTATCGAATACCGTTACTGGGTAGGAATTAGCCGTCTTTTGGTCACTTAGATAGAATTCTTCGCGTTCTGCGTCAATAACTGTCAAGTATTGATACTTGATGCAATCGATATGGTCCATGTAGAACTCTTTGAATCTTTTCACAGGGGGCATAAGGTAGTAATCGAGGTACGTAATGGTACGTGCCATATCGATCTTTGGATGGATTCCATAAGCAACCCAGATACTCTTGTCCTGGGATACGCGGATCGGGAGGTACACACCAGGGTACGATTGGTCAAAGTAGCGCTTTACCCTCTTCGGGAGAGGTTTTACAGCGGCCTTACTTAGGGTGACTTTACCATAGTACAGGTACATTACCCTAAACATTACACCAGAATACCCGGCAACGAAGAGCAGGAACACAAAAATAGTGATCGGTCCTGCACCATAAACTATAAATGAAGCGATAGATGAAATCACTAAGAAGAATGGGAAGATATACAGCAAAAAGTATGCAGTAAGTTTTCCTACCCAGTGATCAAAAATGGCTTCTGGGTAGAAAAGAAGTGCTTTGAACAGTGATTTCATTCCCTATCACTCAACTTCAGAGTAAACAGGGCCACAAGAACAGTGTAAATACCTGTCTCAGGTGAGTGCAGGAGGAAGCTAACGGCGGATACGAAGAGCATAATGATAGCCGCTATTACTAAGTAAGAATATCTCATTTAAACTCCGTAATTTAGTATTTCGAAGTTCAAAAGCATACAGAGAACTTCGGGCTTGATGTATATTGTCAATGTGTCTTCGTTTGTTTCTGGTGGGAACTCCTGGAACGGGTTTGTACCACACAACTCCAAATTATTAAGAACAAGCTTCAGACTCTCCCGGCTATCGGCTGTTACGGCAAGATAGGGGGAGTCTGAAGCTTGTTCTATTTCAATTGTGTGGTCCCAGGCGGTGATCTTCATCATTATACTATTATAGCACACCTGTATAGGGTAACTACGGCTTAGGGGCCGGGTCCTCAAATAATGGACCGTCGCCGCACAGACGATCAGACTCAAACTCAGAGCCATCTATAAATTCTATAATTGAACCACCCTCATGACAGGTAATTGATTTTACCCCTCTAGGATCACGGCTAAGATCATAAATAGAGTCAATTCCTGAAGAGTACTCTCGTGCTTCTCGACAAAGACCCTGGTATGGTTCTGTTTGTCCGGGATCAACCTCGCACATCTGTTCTACACTTTCGGCAAAAAATATAGCCGCCGCTGTGGCGGACTTAGATTCATTATTGAGTATAATATTGTTTCCGAGTTGTAGGACAGATATAGCGATAACCAGAGCGACAAAAAGGAATATGGACGTCTTGCTCAACCTAAACCTCGACGGTGTTTTGTCAGCTTGGAACGTTTTGCCACTCATCTCTAGGCCCCTCCCTATCTACCTTTTGCCGTAGTCTATCCCGTTCATCTTCGGCATCCCAAAGGCGATTCTTGTAACGACGAATCTCTTCGTTCTTCTCTTCAATTATCTTGTCTTTTTTGTCTAGTTCGTCGTGCGCTTGCTTTAGTTCAGCCCTGAGATTACTATTCTCCTCCACCTTTCGCTCATAATCATCCGCTTGTGTGTTACGGACCAACGCTTCTTGTTTTCTTATCCAGAAAAGCACGAAAATCATTGCAGAGATAAAAGTAGTAGGAAGACCAGCATTACCTAGGATTTCCATCGGGTCCATGATACTCCCTCCGATAATACACTACAGTCTTTTCGACTATATCAGTATATCATGTGGAGGTGTATGGGATTAACGGTAAATAACCAGCATTGTCATCTAAAGAGAGGGCAACAGCGGCAGATAATTCCTGTTGAGTGGGGTCAAATAGGTACGGTTTGGGCGGAGATGAGGCCAAATAGGAGACTTTTAGCTCATAAATGAAGTATTTCTCCATATAAGAGGAGGGAAGAGACCTAATTCGGGTCATATATTCCTCATTGGTGAATTTGATCATATCTTCAGCTACCAGAGACGTGTCTAAGGTGCGCCCGTCCAAAAACAGTCTGTTAACGTAGGCAGGAGACCGCCCCAGGATGAAAAGCTGGTCATCTGGTATCCGATACAGGTATGACAAACCAGGCTCTCTCAGAGCCGACAGGAGCATTGTAGGGGTATGATATTCAACCTCGTACGGAATATCTGGGTCAGCAGATATCCGCGAGGTCAAGGTGTTGTACGGGAGTGCATACGATGTCTCACCAATCGTGACAAAAACAGAAGTGTCTTCAAAATACACTTCATCAATCGGTTGAGTGATAGTAAATCTATTCGTAAATCTCATTGTACTCCTTGAAAAGGATGATCAGTGTATCATCCTCAGTAATTGGCGCTTCAAAGTTGTGGTCGAGACGGAAAGCTTGACCCTCAACCATGTGATTAAAATTGGTCATCTTGAAAATGGCCTCGTACTCGACAAGAGCTTGTTCTGGTGAAAGAGAACCAAGATATACGTCTTTATGTCCCGGAAAACGTAAGAATGTGTCCAAATTACTCCCCTACTACTTGAAAGACGGTCAGTCCTAGGGAGCGCCACATCTGCGTGATAGCGGGTTTATCCTCAAACACTCCTACTACATTATACTCGTTTCTGATGTGACGGTTGAATAGTTTGTACTTCATCTCCGAACCGTTACACATATCGTCCACGGGACGCATAATGAGGTCAAGATAATGGACATCGTAATAACCCATCCACATTTCAGTATCTTCCCGACACTTCTCAGTCCTGCCGGTCATTAGGATTACATCTGACTGTACTTCGCTAATGACCCGCAGGACGTCAAAGTTGGGTCGGTCTTGGATTACTTTTGTCTCATCGAAACGGTTTCGGCGCGTGACGTGTGACAGGGTTCCGTCAATATCAACAATGTAGACAGGCGGCAGAAGGGAATTTCGCTGGTAGGGTTCAATCTCCATCAGAAATCCCCGTCTGCTACCTGGAATACGGTGAGGCCAATCTCACGGTACATGCTGACAACCTGATTGCGATCATCAAATACACCGAGAATGTTGTACTTGTGGCGTACGTGCTCACCGAACATTTCGTGCTTTACAATGGAGTCCTTACGTTGATCACCAGACGCCCTCATGTACAGGAAATCATAGTTGACAATATAATGGTCCAGCCAACGCTCGGTCTCAGCGCGGCACCCCTCAGTTCGCCCTGACATCAGAACAATCGTGAAGTCCTGTGCCAGCAGGTTTACTACCCTGATTACATCATGATTGGGGTGATCATCAAACACTTTTGACTCATCATACGGACTACGATTGTGCATATTGGCTAGTGTTCCGTCAATATCCACAAGATATGCCTTAGGACGGGTCTCATTTGCCACATATTGCTCAAAAGCGGGGCCAGTTTCTACCTTGTAATCGTAGGGCTTGTAGTTCTTGACGAACTTCTGGTACATGTTGTGCATGACTTCTGTAGGTACAGCCTTATCGCCTCGCAGAGCGTTTCGGTCTAGGCAAACCTCTAGCGGAGTAGCAATAAAGTGGTCGTCAACAGAGAAGATAGCGTTGTGCTTGATTGCCAGCTTGTGAAGCTCCGTCAGGTTCTTACGTCGCAGATTGGTGTTATCTACAACAACTGTGTAACCCTTCTTTAGAGCATCCTCGATACCAGCGTTTTGAATAGCCGTCACTAGATTCTCGTCAGGTAGGACAGTCTTGACGCCAGGCTGTGAAATAAGCATGGCTCGGATATCGTCACGGTTGATTCGCAGTGCGCCATGATCCTTCACCATTGTCTCTGCCCAGGTAGTCTTACCTGAGGCGGGCAGACCTACAGTTGCGTATAGGGTACCTTCGGTCATGCTGTTTCCTCCTGTTCACGTTGTGCGGCGGTTGCCATTGTTGCGGGCGGGCGAACTTCTTTCCACGCCATTTCTGCTAGCTTTTTCTGGTCACCCTTATGAATGAGGAACATAGCCGCTTTACATTCAGTTTGTACTGCTTCTAGCGCGAATTCCTTCTGTGTCGGGAGCGCAGAAAGCTTGAACATAATACTGTTGTACTCGTGGTGCCAGTGAGACATCCAGCCTTCATATTCTTGTGCAAGTCTACGTGCTACCTCGGTAACCCAAGGGTGAAATTCATCAGGGACAATCTCAATGAGTCGATCCACGTTCCCATCTGTGACAAGTACATCATAGACGGTGCGCTCTGTCAAGCCGGTCAGGATACGGTGTAGGGCTATGTAGTCCTCTTGCTTGAACTTGATAAGGTCGCCATCTTCAGTAAGAGCAACAAGCCCCTCGGCGTTGTCACGGTTAGGTGCGTCGAGGACGTCAGCTAGAGTCTCGTACTGTGAGAAAGTCTCAGTGACATCCCCGTACCAAGCGTCTTGGTACCTTTCAGGATTGTATACGGTGCCATCGAACATAGACACCCCTCCGAGAAGTACAAGACTTTCTCTATCTCCGTATGAGACCACAATCCTGTTCTGAGGATAAATTATCTCTACAAGTAATGTAGTTCGAAAAGAATGCCGTGGGTACACATGGGGACGTGCCTGAATCCATTCTGTTGCCCATAAGGCTTGCTCAGAAGTAAATGACCCACGAGTCGCAACATTTGTAGACCCATCAGGTCCGCGATAAATAATACCCAATGACCCATCCATCTTATCAGAAACACCTTGAAGCCTTGTGTCAGGGGTAGGAGGATTCGTCAATTGTGAGTAATTGAAAAACTTAGGGAAGGGTCGGGCGACAATTTCGTCAGTCTCAGTATTGTATATTAGTCCCCGACAAGTGACAGTAGCGTCTGTCCAATGACTCTCATACTGCGCTTTTTCAGTGTAATTCAAAATGCAGTACGGGAACTCAGGGTGGAATTGGGCGCGGATATACCCAGCGTTGTAGTCATCGATCAACTGTGTTTCGTCAATTATATCTCTGAGATGTGTCATAGTGGTCCTTCCAAATCGTAATCTAAAAAAGTGTGGAATATGGTACAATTATTGTATGGTAAAAATAATAGATTGGGTTCCGCTTGACCCGAAAATCAAGCAGTGGCACGGGCAGGGTAAGTCCCCATATTTTATGTCTAAAGAATTAGGTTTAAGCCGAGAGACTCTAGTAAAGCATATGGAACAATCACTCGGACTGGTCACCAAGAAAAATGGCCCCCGTACACCGATACAGTGGGTGTCTAATGACGAAATTCGCTGTAAAGCGTGCAGTGAAGTAAAACCCAAAGAGGAGTTTTATACTCAAAGAACTAACCCATACCAAAACTATTCCGGCAAATGCAAAAAATGCATCTCTGACCAAGAAAAATCAAGATATCACGAGTCAGAATTCTCTTGGAGAAAGAAACAGTACGACGTGAAGCTCTCAGCACAGCGACGGAATATCTCTTTTGATTTACCCGAAGACTACCTACAGTCCCTATTTACCATCCAAGAGGGATTATGTGCCTACACTCAACAGCCTATTCTTACTGTTGTCGGACAAGGACATATTCCACAAGCTCTTTCAGTCGATAGATTTGATACCTCTGTTGGGTATGTTGTAGGTAATATTGTATTAGTTACCCGCAGAGCTAATAGTATAAAACTAGATCAATCACTAGTCGAATTCAAAGAGTGGATGCCCCTCTGGTACGCCGAGGGATCAAAGGCGTTGCATAAAAATATTAGTCACTATCCTTTAGTGGAACACGCTTCCACACCCACATTGTAGGGTATACTCTTGGAATATCACGGTTGTTAGTACTCCAATAAGGCAATCCCGCCTGCCTGTCCTCTAGCCGCCGCAGTGCGACTACCTCAAACCTTGCCCCTATACTTGCACCAACATGTATAGTTTGCCCGGAACGGATATCATTCCACTCCATAGATTTAAATCTAGCTGTTGGTTCGTCGCTCATGTCCATCCCTTCTCTGATCGTAGGTGTTCTTCAACAATATCAATGGCTTCTTCAGGGTCATTGCCCGTGAGAAAAGCGAGAGTGTCGAAATAAGTCTGCATTCGGTTGATGTGTGAAACAAGGCCCAGAATCGTATCCTGGTCGTCAGTAGTTTCTACTGCTTCGCGGTCTTTGCGTACGTGACTGTCTCGGTAGTCGTCCATAAAGGCACGCGCCTCCTTTACAGCGCCGTTTTCTGAAATCCTGGGTGTGTTCATATGTATAGGATAGCAGATTTTGGGGCGTGTGTCAAGGTGAGGGTACGAAAAAGCCCCCGGAAACGGTGTGCGGATTCCGGGGACTTTTTCTAGTCTTATTAGATTGTAGGTAGGCCGTACATTACCTGAGACTCATTCACAAGCGCCTTCAGTGCATTAGGTCCATATTCTTCAGACCCGTTGTGATCCTCGCCAGGAATAAGCACACGCTTAGTGTTCCAACCTGCATTAGTGTAAGTGTCATATCCGATCTTAGACGCGGCTAGTGCATCGAAACCGTCACTAGTGTTACGTCCATCATCGAGACCGCCTACGTGCCAGCGCATAAGGAAATTAGACTTAACAGAAGCAGAAGGTGTTTGAGTAATAGCCATACCCGAAGTACCTCCACCACCTAGCATCATTGCGCCTCCACCTTGGAAAATGTTGTTGTAATCAGCAACAAGGTTATAAGACGCGATCTGAGCACCACCAGAGAACCCGGAGATGAAGATACGCTTCTTGTCGATGTTGTAGTAACGCATTTCCCAGTTGATGAAATTACGGAGCCAGGTAGTTGACGAATATGAACGCCACCAAGTGTACCCGTTACCTGTTTGAGGTGTGCGAGGAATAAGGTAGACAGCGTTAATTGACTTGGCTACATTCCCATAAAGGGGCGAAGTCCAAGTATTAGGATTACGATACTCATACCCACCGTCACCATGAAGATGAACAACTAGCGGGAACGGCCCTTGTTTTCCTGCAAGGTGGGCAGTACGTAGGTGATAGTATGACTGAATTCCTTGGGCGTCTTTATAGCCTAGGGCATCCCTGTTTTCGAAAGTCCCCCCGGACCCTCGCGAAGGATAAGGGTTATAAGCTAGAGAAGGTGTAGCTGTTGAGGCTGTTAGTGCGGAAGCGCCCGCTAGAGCGCCAGCACCCTTGATGATATTACGTCGAGTTAGTTGCATGTTATATCCCCCTTGTGTATGTAATGAAAAGCAACGTCTACTAGTGTAGCACACTCATCGACGCTAGTCAAAGCATATGCATTAGCACATAGAAGAGGGGTCCGAAGCCTGCGAACCCAATAAGGAATCCGCCCATGAAGCCGCGACGACCATCTTCTACGTAACCTACAAGGGATGTACCAAAGCCAACGATGAGTGAGAATATAATCATTAGGAATCACACAAATCGTCATATATTTCGGCTTTTTCTATAAGTTCTAGAATAGTCTCACGATCACAGGCGGCAATAAATTCAGCGTCTTCGTCAGACATTTCGGAAAATTCAGAGCAATCATGGGACCATTCTTGGTAGAATGGGCTATCAGAATTACGAGTAATATTTTTTGGGCCATGTAGTGAGTAGGGCCACCGACCATAATCTACTCCGTATTCTCCTGAGTCACTATCATAATCAATATAACGAGGTCCTGGGGTGGCTTTTTGTGCTAGTTCACGAAGGCGTTTATAATCAGTCATTGCTTTTTACGTCCTCTCGGGGTCATGGGTAGATCGGAAGCGTTAATTTCACGCCAATCTGTTAGTTCAGCACGATATTGACGGTAGAAAGTAACACCTGGCTTGCCAATAAGGTCAAGGGAATCGGGGCCAAAGTCTCGGGGATTGGAGGTTTCGGCTAGAAGATTACCGTCTTCGTCAATTGCTTGAAACCATCTACCGGGAACGGTAGCTTTTTCTACCTCGCGGGCTACAAGGTAGTCGTCATAGGCGGTCATTTAGTAAGTCCCTCGTTTCGCATAGATTGGTGGGTGTCAAGGATAAAAGCAGTGTAGTGCAGGGCTTCATCTTTTGGGAGGTCGAAAACTCGCTCGACTTCCTCAGAGATATAACCAATAGTGTCTTCATGGTCAAGCATGATCGTCTACTTCCGGTAGTAGGGGTACAATATCTTTGAAACCTTCATAGGCGAGGTCAGCTAGAGCGTTTAGCTCGTCGTCTGTACCATTTTCTAGGATATGGATAAGCGTCTCAATGTCCATTCTTGAACTCCTCTGCGGCTAGGCGGATTTCTGTGTGATCAATGAATTGACCGTGGATTTCTACGCCATTGGCAAGGCAATAGAGGGCCTGGGTTGCGAAAGAGGGTGCGACAGCTTTAAGGACCGCGTACATCTTATCCTCAGGGGCAAGCGACGGGCACGTATTGTAGGCGTGCATTGCCTCATCGACCAGGGGATTGATTCTCAGGTGGGCCATTATTCTCCTTCTAGGTGGGGGAGCATCAGTTCTAGCAGGGCGTGTAGTTCCTCGCGCATTCCGTCTTGGTCCTGTTGTTCCCAATGCTCGACCTCACGGCCATTGAGCAGGAGGGAATACTGATTGAGTGCGGCTTCTACTGCGGCTTTCTTATTCACGGCTCAGGGTTCCAGACGGTTTGAATGGTTTGACGTCGGGTGCCTTTGTGTTGCTTCTCAATGGTGGCGTCCAGAAACTCGATATGTTCTAGGAGTTCTCCGATAGCTTCTTGTTCGGGGGTGAGCTTATGTAGATCAAGTGCGTCGGCCATTGAAACAACAAGGTACTCTTCTATAATCTGGTCAAGGCGCTCGGGGTCAATTTTCTTAGACATTAAATCTCTCCTGTCTCAAAGAAACGGGCGACACGCAGAGTGGTGTCGATGGGCGTGTCAAAGTCTAGCAGAGATTGTGCCAGAAGGAAAGAGGCGACACGGCTGAATGCTGGACCGCTGAGGCTGTCAACCACATTGGCGTAGAATTCTTCATCAAAAAGCTCGGACTTGTCGGGCATATTATCTCCTAAATTTGGTGTAGTTTGAACGGATATCTTCTGCTTCTTGTGAAAGTGCGAACTTCAGCGCATTCTTGAAGAAGAAAAAGTGACGGGTCTCCATAAAGACGGGACCGGGCATTGTAAGGGTGTAGTCCCACAGTGTAGCAGACCACGGGCGCAGACGGTAGTACTGGTTTTTGGCAACACGCCAGCGTACTAGCTGTCTGTTACGTCTCATGGTAGAATCCCTCTACCTCTTGCGGGAGGTGCTTATAGATGGCGTTTACAGTATCGCAAGGCCAGTCAGGCGCGAGGTAAGGGTCTCCGGGGTTACAGCCGTTACAGATAGGCTTGCCGTCGTGACCCATGAAGTCGTAGCCTCTTGGGGCGTACTCAGGAGTGTGGATGTTGAGGACATCTTCTAGTGCGTCCTGATATTTGTCTGTAGTTTCTGAAGTCATGTGTATAGGATAGCAAAAAACCCCCGCCGTATCAAGGGGAGGGTGGACAGATGTATAGGATGGGAAATTTGGGGTGCGTGTGGAAAGCGGGGTGGGCGAGGGTTCGCTGAGGTCGCGAAAAGTTTCCAAAATAGCCGCTAGCCGCATCCCCGGTCCCTGCACCTAATCATTCGCCACCCGCCACCATCCGCCAAAATTTTAAGACTTTCAGGGAATACCTACCCCCTACCCCCTACACCCTTGAGGCACTAGCTAGGTCTAGCTTGAACTAACTAGGAATCTAGGAAAATAAATCAAAAATAAAATAAAAAACAATTTCATTTTACATTTTCATTTCATTTCTCAAATCATTTGCACATTCATCACGACTAGTCACGTCCTCTCTGCCCTGCCCTCTCACTCTCTCACTCACTGACACTCTCACTCACTTAGCTAGACTCTCACACACTCTCTCATGCTCTCTCACACACTCACTCTCACTCTCACACATTCACTCTCACACTATCTCTCACACATTCCCTCACTCTCAATGCTTAGCTATCTCACACACTCTCACTCATTCAATCCCTCATGCTCTCACTCATTCACTCACACATAACTAAAGCCTAGACATTATCCTCTAATGCCTAGGCTCATATCCTCTAACCTATTGATGCCTAACCCATTCCCTTATCCCTGCCCTATCGCCCTGCACCTATCCCTATCGCCCTGCCCCTTACCTATCCCCTGCCAGCCTCTCACAGCCTCTCTAAGCCTCTAGTATCCCTTCCCCTTCCCCTTACCTATCTCTCTCACTCACAGCCTGACACAGCCCCTCACAGCCCTGCACAGCGCTACCCCTTCCCCTACTCTCTGCCTGCCCCTCCCCTATCCTCACAGCCCCTCACAGCCTCTCTAACGTCCTCCCAACCTTCCCCCGTCCATCCATCCCCCGACAGTCTGCCAGCCTCTCACACAGCCTCACAGCCCCGCCTATCCCCTGCCCTACTCTCACAGCCCTACAGCCCCACACTCACAGCCCCACCCTCACGAACAGCCTCACCTATCGGCGCAACCTCCCCACCATTCGGCGCATATTAGACATGGGAATATCGCCTTAGCATTTCTGCTAAGACGTAATCCCACCACCTAAAAACTATCTGCTCCACTGTGACCCAAGTGGTCTAGCATTTATATATTTTCTATCGGCGCATATCTTTTGTTTCACTTGACCAAACTACTTGGGTCACAGCTTCACAGTTCTCACATCTTTTGTTTTAGGTTAGTGGACTACCCTCAGATAATCCACTAACCCAAACCTTTATTACTTAGTGTCGTAGTACGCAGTCCCATCCACGTCCACAAAGTTTGTGCCTTCACCATTCCCAAGAATGCTTGCATCCCAAACACAATTCTCGGAGGTCTCATTCTCACAGTAAGGGAATCCCATAGCAATTGCTTCATCCATCGTGATACCTTCCAGCGAGGAATTATCAATCACATCATTGGAAGAATCCTTAGCAAAATCATTTGCCATATCCTCTTCACACTGCGCGTCACACTCTGCACCTGCCCATTCCTCAGGGTTGACAGGGTGGATAGCCTGAACAGGCTCCTCAACCTCAACAGGCGTAATTGCCTGAACAGGAACCTCTACAGGCTCCACCACCTGAACACTCTGCACAGCAGTCTGATCCACCAGAATTTCAGCGGCCCAAACAGTCACGTCTGCAAAAATCCGATTCTCTTCCGTCCCAAGCTGGACGTAAGACTGACCAATTCCATTACCCCTGACAGATGCATTCCAAACGCAGGGATCACCAGTCCCGTCCTCTTCCACACACTCGGGCAGAGAATACACAGGAACGATAACCTCAGTCCCATCATCTGCCACAGCGTAAACATTCTGGATACCAGTCTGATACTCAGGCGTAAGATCAGTTGCATCGAAAGTAGCACCAGTCATCCCAGCACCAGCGAGAGCCATAGTTGCAAGAATCACAATATCTCCTCAGTTTTATAGCCTTTTCCCTTGTTGGGATACTCCCACCCTATACCCTGCCCTTCCCAAATGCAACCTCCCACCTCCACTCTTTTTAAAAAAATCTGGCCCCCGCCTCTCAGCAGGGACCAGACTCTCCCAAAAAACTACTTGACATTCACCACCAGCAGGGACACAGCGCGCCCACCTTCCAGAACCCTACGCGCCTGACGATAGGTGAACATCCCCCGACCAATCTCCACGATGCCACTGTTCCGTTCCCACATCCGCGCGTCAGCCTTCACGGCCTGCACCACGTCCTGAATAGCAATCTCAACAGCCTTAGCCTCAACCACTGCGCCCGCCTTGACAATGATGCCCATTTGACTCAACCCTTTATCTCTGCTAGTTCCTACTACCTACCTCTAGTATACACCTTTTCAGCACGTGTCAAGCCCTCCCAGACTTTTTTAAAAAACAGTAGGCCCCCTAAGGGACCTACCATTTTTGACCGGCGTGATAGCTACTAGCTCAACTTCTCAATCTTGACCCCGCCCATGTCCACAGACAGAGTACTGATCAGCGTATCCCCTAGCGCGTCCACAGCCTCAACCATGTTCCCTACCCTCACCAGGCTAGCCACAGTTCCGCGCGTACGCAGTCGCTTGTCTACGCTCACACGCCCACCCTGACGGCGCTTGACAAGATCAAAAACTGCAATCTCATCCCCAACCTTCAACGCCTGAAACTTGACGGCGGTACCCTTGACAATGGTCTTAGACATTTTAGCTCCAAAAATAGTTTCTATTATTTACCCTGACTAAATATCAGGCGGCACACCCTCACAGTGTGAGAGTGACCGTCCGACATCAGTGGTCTAGCAGGTCCTCTACATCTTCACCAAAGTCAACATCAGGCACGTCTTCCACGTCAACGTTGACATCTTCCGCGTCCCACTCAGAAAAAATCCGGTCCAGGTAATCCGTGTCCACCTCAACCTCTTTATCACGATCATATCCGCGAACAGTGACCATTTCCGTGTCAGGATTGATCATACACAGATTTACTAAATCCCCGTTGACCTCCAAATCCAAAACCTCGCGCCCGTTCAGAATATCCCCGACACAAACCTGATCCGCGCGAATGTTGAGCTTAGTCATTTTGTTTACCTCACTTAGTAACTGAATAGGTGTAACGGTCAGCGTATTTCATATTGCTCTCAGAATTCATTTGAGCAATCTTTTTCTTTATTGCCTTGACCTGACGAGAATTTTGGTTCGGGTAAATATTCATGATGTACATCGCATGACCCGGAGGGTACATGGTGTCAAAAGTCGTGATAGTCATTTTTTCCTCTTTCCTTGCCCTACCCTTTAATTCTAGGTGAGGCTCAACCCCTTGTCAAGCCCACCTAGATTTTTTAAGAATCCGCCTTCACCATTGCCCAAACCATCCCGGCGCAAAAACCGGGGATCAGCAGAGACCAGACAAAGAATCCGCGCCCATCCACAGCCCCTAGCACAAACATCGTCAGTCCTGCCCAAAAGCTTGCCACACCTAGCAGGATGAACGCCCAACCCCAAACGGTGTGCCAGTTCACTTTCATGTTGTCAAAATCCATTACTCCGCGCCTTCCATAGCGTTTACAAAATCTTGCGTGTTCTGCCACAGTTCGATAAGACTACGGCCTTCATCAATCGACATGAGACAATTCGCACCGTGCCCTGCATTAGTGACACACAGGTAAGTAAAAATCATTAGCTCGTCTACAAAAGTGATGGTATGAATTTCGCTTGTGTTGTCCATTGTGTCAAAAACAAACAGCGTGTGCTTTCCATCCTGAAAAAGATAGGTAACAACGTCCCCATCTTTATTTGAAACGGTACTCAGCTTTTCCATTGCCCTCACCCTTTCGGTGCTTTATCTTGCCTATACCCATAATCTACATGCTCCCCAACCTGATGTCAACACCCTCCCCCAAACTTTTTTAAAAAACTAAATCCCCACCCCGTAGGGTAGGGACTCAGTTTTTTAGACCTTACGCCTCGACCAGCACCTCAGCATCGGCCTCAGCCTCAGCAGTGACGTCCTCCACCTCAGTCTCGACCTTCCGAGTCGCGATGGTTTCCGGCGCAAGCTTCTTCTGCCAAGAGTACAGAGTCCCCTCACGAACCCCGGCCTCAGCGGCCACGGTGGTCCGATCCTCACCATTCACCACGCGCTCCACCAGCTTAGCCTGATCCTCAGCGCTGAAAGCGGACTTACGACCACGCTTCACCTCAGGGTCAAAGCCTGCATCTTTCATTCGCTTACGGAGAGTCACGTACGAAACCCCGACAGTCTCAGCAATGTCTCCCAGTGCCACCTTGCCCGTCTTAGCCTCAGCGATAGCGGCGTTGATAACACGCTTCTCCGCGTCCTCAACAGCCTTAGCGGACTTAGCAACGACCTCAGCGAGAGTAACCTTAGTAGCCATGATATTTGTATCCTTTCAAGAGATAAAGCAATTTTTATTATAAAAGTTCAATCGGTACCGCGTTTTAGCTTAGATAACTATGGGGGAGGCATATTCTGCCACCGTCCTCTCTTTAGTTCCTTTAGCTTATGTCCCTTACTCTATCGGGTGGGAGAATATTTGTCAACCCTCCCACCCGACAGATTTTCAAAATTTATCGGTACCAGTAGCCACCAACAGCGTCACGGTCTCCGAGGAAAATTTTCGAGGTGCAAAAGCTATCGACACAGCATTCCGCCATTGAAACCGGGAACATCATTGAACCGGCGTTTTTGTGGTGAGCCTGGTCCACGTGCTGGTCAAGGTCCCGCTGATTTTCCACAGTCAAACCAGTGAACAGGCGCGTAAAGCTTGCACCTTCATTCAAAAGTTCCTGCATGATGTCCGCGAACACGTGAGTGCAAGCGTACCTACCATGACGCCCGCTCGCACTGGTCCGCGAACCTTCCGCCTTAGAGTCAGCCGTACCAAGCTTGAACGAAACAACATTCTTGGAAACCTGCTTGACATTTTCCAGAACGATGTTATCGTTCCATACCTTGTTAAGGTTGTCAACAGCCGCGCGAACCTGATCCACAGTAACATTCTTAGCGTACATTTTTACCCCTTAGGTAATTTGTTTGCCTTACATCCTCTAGCTTAGGGTATCGGTTCTGGTCTGTCAAGCCTTGACCTGAACCTCTTTCGTGCTTCCCTTTTGCTATACCCATAACATTACGCCCGGCCGCGCTACATGTCAACCCTCAATCCGAACCAATTTTTAAAATTAAAACCCTTGACAACCCCCGCGCGACTTTGATAAGCTGGAAGGGGTGCCATTTTTCCGGCCACTTTTTAAAAACTTTAGGGCCACCCGTAGGTGGCCCCTCAGTTTTAACGTATGTGTACCTCTAGCTACCCGCAGAATTCACATAAATCACAATTGCAATCGTGCTCTACATGCTTACATGTTTCGTTTTCTGCAAATTCAAAACAGCCGGTGTCGTGATCCTCATATTGTATTCCGTGGACTGTCTGAAAGTCTGTCTTAGTTGCAACACAATAATTTGCATCTTGTATCCGTGCATCAGACCACAGACCACCACATCGAAAACACTGAGAATATTCGTCGTCGTAAGTACCAAAGTGATGCATGTCAACCCCTAAATTTTGGTGTCAATCAGAATATAACCCATTGAACGCAGTTCATTACGCAGTTCGATTGTCTCGTCAACACTGGGAATGTCAAGCTCGCGCGCGTAGTCCATCGACATATCGCAGTGCATTCCCACAGTAGCGTATCCCATTACGTGACGCCTATTTTTGTCGTGGAATTCTTCAGGGAAGACGGCGAGAATATTTCCATCCTCCTCTTTTCTAAACGCTACTTTGATATAGTATGTTGCTTCCATTATTCTCACCCCTTTAAGTGATCTATCCTATAACCTCAAGCCTACACCCTCCCGGTGGAGGATGCAAGCTTCAAGCTACAGACTTTTTAAAATTCTTCCCGGACAGTTTTCTGCATTTCATTCTCTTAAAGAGTAACCATAATAATATCGTAACCAATATCGCGCAATTCATTGTAAAGATCTACAATTTCATCGGCGCTAGGCTTTTCCTGTTCCCGCGCCCAATCTAGGGAACCCTCAGAGTGCTGACCAAAATGAGCATACATCTGTACATCTTTTCCGAAATGCGACCATTCAATTTCCGGAAATACCGCGACAATTTCGTTGTTATCCTTATCTTTGACAAAAGCAACCTTGACAGTTTCCTTTTCAGACATTTTCTTTTCCTTATCTTTATCTAGTAATTCCATACCCTTACCCTATTTCTAGGGTAAGAGTAAAGAATGGCTAGAATGCCTTAGGATCAATGAGCGCGAACCCCTGCAAAGCCTCCGCGTGAGTCCGCGCGCCTTCCAGGCTAGCAAACCCCTGAAAAGTCCCCACAGAGTCAATTTCCAGTCGGTCACGCCCGTCATGATCCCTAACAACTGCATACTGTCGCACAGTCCACTTACGACGTTCCGAGTACGTGGAATTGTAACCATCATATTTCTCACTGGTCACAAAATATCCGCGCGAATCATCGACACGGAACAGCTTCCAGTCCACCCGCGAATTGAAAAACCTCATTGCTCCCGGTGTGAAGAAAAAATTTCCCAGTCGGTCGGCGGTAGTTTTCAGGTCCGAAACGCCGAGAATCTGGTCAAACGGTCGAGTAGTCATTTTATTTACCTATTCCTGGATGTTTTCGATAGTATATGTGTCTTCGCCAGCTATTTCATTCATCCTGGCAACCTGACGATTGATCCGCGCCCGGTGACGTCCGCCCTTATAGGCGATCCGTGCGACGACGTATCCCGTTTGGAAGTTCACAATTTGGAAATCCATGTCCCCTACTTTCTTAGTTCCTTGCCCTACATCTCAAACACTACGCCGGTCCGCTCATGTTGTCAAGCGAACCGGCGCGTGTTTTTTTAAAATTCCTAGTAGGTGGTTGCGTTCGGGCCGTAGGTGCTGGCGAACGTCGGAAGTCCTGCCATACCCTTAGCAATTTCCGTAAGGGTAGCGTCTTCCAAAATCCAATCGCCGTAGTATCCCCACACGGCCTCTACCTCTTCCCACTTCTGAAAATCTTCCGGGTCGCGACTGGAATCATCAAAAACAATCCGCCCCGTTACCAGCTTCTCAACCTTCACACCGTAGCACTCACCATTAACCCACGCCTCAAATTCTTTTGCAGTGGCCTTGACAACCCCTATTTTTAAATATTTTTTGCTTGCATCTCGCGCCGGGGTCGAGTAGAGTCAGGGCATGGACAGATTCGATGCCTGGATGCGTGAGGCGGTGTACTGCGTGCTTACGGGCGCGCTAATCGTTTCCGTCCCTGTAGGCGTAGGTCTGGGCCTGTACTGCTATCATGTGGGACATTACACGGATGTAAGCGCCGCAATTATC
>Ga0139314_100047_pt1 | contig 19028 bp, 16 predicted proteins | sample In2P11_FD_99376 | JGI IMG/M metagenome (GOLD analysis project Ga0139314, IMG submission 99376)
TGATATCCATTTTGTGCATATCCTATTCAGTTTGTTGGATCATATTCCTTTGTTTAGTATATTTGGGAGCAAAATCTAGGGTAGAACCTAGGAGATGTTTAACTTTGGTATCTACTTCTTACAAATTTTGAAGAAGGAAAGGAAGACATTCTTTTGTAGCTAACAATTTTTGACCTTGTGGAATAGACAAAATTTTATTGAATACCTCTAAGCTATTGGATGGGAGTTTAGCAAGGTCTTCTCAATTATTTTTTGCTTCTTTCTAAGATACATGGCTATAATCTACTGGAGAACTATCATATTCATCATCTAGATGTAGGATTTGTACTCTTTCACTTTGTCTTCTAGGTGTGTTGGCATAATTCTTGTGTTCCCTAGTCTTCTTTATTTGTATAATAGGACATTTAGGATTTTCATGATCTATAGCAATAAGTGTATCCATTTCTAAAATGCTTTGAAATGCAATATTAGTCCTATCCAAAACCCTAGGAATTTGGTGCACCTAGTGAAGGATAACACCATATATTGAAAAGAATTCAAGTTCACCAATTGTTATAATTGAAATAATAATTATTAGGGTTATTTACATAATAATTAAATTCACCAATTAACTATGAAAAATAGGAAATCAATGACATGAAATATGATAGTGACCTAATTGAAATTGACGTATCAAAATTGGATTTATAGAAGATACAAACTTGTACTTTACCTATGATGATGAACATAGGTGAAATTTGATCGAAAGAGGACAAATGATGAGCTTCACCAAACCATGATGCAACCAATCTAATTTCAACCTAGAGATAGCACTAGAAAAATAATGATAGCACTCGATTACCATTCCAAAATACCTTACCCTTTCATTCTATATCATCATCCCACCTTTGATCCATAGAATCTCACTCATAAAGGGGTGAAAGATTGCAAGAATGTAGAGCTCAAAGTATAAAAAAATCTAGAGATGATAGGTGACATTAAAAAATACCAATCAAAATTGACACAAGTATATTTCTACCTATCAAGGATTTAGGATTATGACAATTCATATCATATCCTTGATCATGTACAACCCCTCCACCTTTCTAGGAAATAGGTCTAGTGCTAAGGCTCCTCCTTAGGCTTATTATGATGTCAATTCGACCTCTTACCACAAAACATAGAGGTAGATGAGAGTTCATATGAAAAATATCATTTATTTAATAAATTAAATAAATTATTTTGAATACCTAAAAGGTTATTTTAATTAAATTAAAATTCCTTTTTAGGTGTTAACACTTATATTTATTTACAACATATTTTTCCACTTGCAATTCGTGGATGTTTGACTTTACCTTTTGATATAAGATATGCAATTAGTTGAATATCATTATTTCTAAGGTATGTCATGTTATAGTACTTCTCTATGAAAATTTTAACATATGTTTATTACTTTTTTATTAATTTATAAGATGGATTTTTTATGATATCCTAATTGAAGACAAGAGGTACCATAAGATATGCTTGAAGCTTAAAAACAAAGCAAGGCTTAATTGTAGCCTATAAAATGAACCATTATTATGTCAAAAATAAAACATGGATTCACTTATATCCTATCAATGTAATGCATATAAACTTTGGCTTCACAATAGCCTAACACCCAAAATAAGGTAGGTAAACCTATATGTAGAAAGGAACTACTAAATCTATACATTATTTCCTAATTTCTTATATCATATCCTCCATAATCTTACTCAAGACATCCATAATTCTTAATGCAACCACTAACATATCCAAGATAGCCCCCCTTTGATGGTTAAATGGAGGAGCTTTGGTTTAGGAATGGGATGATCCACCTTTTGGGCATCATCTTCCTCAATAGGTGGTTCAAGATCATCTTATTCACCTTTGAGCTTCATTTTTGTAGGTTTTAGATTTAGGTCACAATTTTCTTTAGCAAAATCTAGGCTCTTAGCCTCTAAAATAGAAAAAGCATTTTCCTCATCATCTTCATATGGTACCTCCTCCTATTTCATGCCTTTAGAGCTTGAATCCTTGACATAAAGTGGTCCTCTACACCCTTTCATGAACTATATCGCATTTGAGTTGCTAGATTTTATTCCTATTCTTTCAACTTCACTTTCTTGAGTAGCTTGTGGTAATCTTTATCCGTAAGTTCTAGATCCATATCCACACCTAGATTGAGAGGCTTGATTAGGTAAAACCTATCCTAAATACCCATCTACTTAATAGTATGCTTGAATATTATCTTCATGAGTGTAATGTACCCAATTTTTAAGGTTTCATTTATTTTTGGCTCTGATAAGATTACATCTTCTACAAGCTAGAAATGGAAAGAGTACCTCATACCAATGATTTTGACAGGTTACATAACCTATTTTGGTTAAGAAATGAGGAAGTTATGGCACTTTGAAGTTCACCCATAGGTCTAGTTTTCTCATATCATGCATGCACATAAGAATCTATAATTCTCTTTTTTGTTTACTCCTAGAAAGATCATTTCCTTCCTTTAAGGATGTGAAATGATTACTTGGTTAATTTAGGAGTGTTTTATATTCAGTTAAGATCATTTCATTGTAATAAGGCCTTTATTGTAAGTTCAACTTAGAGATTAGTTAATTGCTCCAATTATGGTATGGTGTGTCTACTTTAGCATGATAGGAGTAATTTAGTTAATTAATAAAATGCCAATAATATTGTATTTGTATGTAACTCATCCTCTTATTCTATACATCCAAAACCCTAAATTTTAGACCTAAGTTTTTTTAATTAGTTTAAATACTTGAAAGACATAGGAATGAATTCAAGTGATCTACATGAGCTTGTTAATCCTGTTAGATAGTCAGCATCCACATGGAAAGATTGAATAAGGTATGGATTATTTGACCCTAATCACATCTCTTCTGGTGTTCACTCCATAATGCTCATCCCATTGAGGAGATGCTTTAAATGTGACCACACCATTTCCACTTCACAAATTGTGCAGCAAATATTTTGGACATGATGTAGTGGTTTCCTACTTAGGGCCAATATCACCCGAGAGAATGTACATCCACTAGGTTACATATCCTCACCTAATGATAACCCTCCAACTCATAGGATTAGATAGTTTATCCTAGGAAAAATTCCTTATGAGCAAGGAAATGTCATTGCCTATGGAATAGTCATCATCCTCCTATGTGCTTAACTACAAGTATTATGAATGTTAAATTACCTTCACTCGATAACTATAGTTTTATCAACTACTATCCTCATTTGAAACCCTATCAAGGATATGAGATACTAGCTTACCCATATCTATCAGCTAGGCTCACCATGAAATCCAGCATCCCCATGCCCATATCTTGGAAACCCATGGGTATCGAAATAATACCCTTGAGTGGTTTGTAATTATAATTAATTTTAAACAAGGTTATAAATAAAAACCATCCATTACCTAATGAAATCATATTGTATGTAGGAAGACTCAAAATAACTTATTTAAGAAGTCACAAGAGATTTGTAGTTCTACAAATATCCATACGTATGGTACTATGTAATTAATACCACTTTATAAAAATTTCTCATACTAGTGTTTAGTAAGGTGCCTTCATATGACACTAAAGTCAGCTACTTATATAAAGTAAGTGTAGTGAGAAGTGGTCCATACTCAAGGAATATTATTTTGGAATGTGTTTTAGCGAGGGAGGTTCAACTAATGAATATTGCACATCATTTTCCTTCATTACCAAAACCATCCCAAAATATAATTTTTCGTTGAATCGACTCCTTTAGGGTGATTCTTTCATCTAGATTGTTTTCAAGTTTATATTTCATTTTTATAATTTAAAATTGATTATGTAATTTTGATAAAATATATCTCTAAAGTTGATCGATGATCCTTAGGAAATATCATCATTGCTAATGTAAGATCATCTCATTATTTAAAACTAATCCTATATGATTTGTTATCATTTTTCCTTAATCGACTATCTAATTGGTTTATAAATCATTCTTCAGGAGGTAACATATACTAAAGATGTTAATGTTTATTTGTAATATCTTATGTTTTCCCAGCTTGATCCCATCTCAATCCCTATTGAGATTCAAGGATTTCTAAGATTCAACAAGTTTTTCTTCTCAATGAGAACTATATTTGAATGCCTTAAGAATATTAGAGTTACCTTGTTAGGATTTCACTTACCATGTAGTAATGTACTAAATTCTCATTCTATCTACAAAGAGTTAGAATTAATAGCAATCCATATAGTTGATTTAACTTAAATCCCTTTTTCTATAGTGTTACTAAGATCTACTGTTAGCCACAAATAAAGGCGAAGACTACAAAGTTGTTCAACAATTTCTTGTATTTTAAGGGTACTAACGTTGATACATGCATTAAATTTTACTCTTTTTAGATAAGTAAAATTGATGAAGTAATAACCATAACAGTTCTTTATCATTCTTCATAATGTTCTTTTATTATCCTTGCTTTCATATGGGACTATAGTTCTTGTTTTAACATATATGAGACTTCAAAAGAACACATTAAAGAATAGAATTGACTACATATAGTTACTAACAAAAGTGTCACCAAATTTTGCATTCCATCTAAAAATAGATACATAATGAATTTACTTAAGAAAATTTGACTTAACAATGATTTAATTCACTACTTTGTTATTCATATTCTTGTATTACATTTTTATCTTCATGTGGTACTATAATTCCTAATATCTAACTTTACAAGATCACACTATAGAGTAAAGTATATCATATATCCACTAAATGAACTTTAAGAGGTTCTATCAAACTTGTATTCCATTAACTTATTACATGAAGATATTAAAGTACATTAAATGAGGATAACCCTTTTACAAGAGGGTCCCTTAAAATTTTTACAAAATTAACAATACATGATAATGATTTCAAAGCTTGATCTCGATCTTCGTTCTTTGGCATAGATCATTCTTCGAGCTTCTCCCAAGGTTAAAAGGTATTAGGATCAAGTACTAAGAAGGGTTAGGAGTTCGAGGATTAGGAAAACCCTCTTTTTAAATTTGACCATAATGCAAATAATATCTAACCACATGATCCTTATCTTATTCAAATCATTCCATATGGACCTTAGGAGAATTTTTATTCCTTCTCTAAGGTTGTATCCTTTGTTGGTTACATTAACTTTGCTCTAACCTTTTCATAGTATTAATATCACTTCATCTTCAAATTTTACAATAGCAATAATTAAAAACTCTCATTAAGTTTTTCACAATTAATATTAAAATTATAACAACTATTTTATTTGAATAAAATATAATCTTGATACAAAGTAAGGTAACCACATGATTAATTATTAAGTTTCTTCTTAGCCCATTAATATATGAATGAACCAAGCACATTATTTATACTATAAATTGATGCAATCATTCTTGTCTACATATAATTGAAACATTAAAAATTTAATTGAACTTATACACAAATATAAATGTAGAATGAAGAAAAAAGTATATGAAGTATTAATGTAAATGCAATGATTACTAAGGTATTAGAATGACTACGATGTGAGATGTTTGAAACATTTTGTCTAAAAAAAATGATCATGGTATATATGAAATGGGCTCTTTTAACAAATATAATGGCTAGGCACAAAGCCAAACTCTACAAATTTTGTTAGCATTCTCCAAGCATGAGCCACTATGTGAGCTCAAGAAGGAGGTTTGGAAGTCCATCAAGAGTAGTTGAGATAGTTCTTCACATGATACTATGGTTGTGAGCATTTGATATGCAAAACATAGAGAATACATAGGGATCAAGAATTATTGGACCATAGAAATATTGCATACAGATTCATTGATTGGTATGATGATAGGATATGCACAAAATGGATATCAAAAAGGGGCATGTAACATTCAAGTTCAAAATCAAACTCTAAAACCTTTAACATAAATCCTTCCAGCATGTGATAGCGTAAGAGTTTGAAAAGAAGGTATGGAAACTCATCAAAGAGTAGTTGAAATGGTTTTACATAAAAAGTTAAAGCTAAGAATGCCTCAACGGTAGTATGCAAAACATGGGAAAATACATAAGTGTTCAAGAATTATTAAATAATGAGTTTCATGGACATGATGATTGCAGACTTTGAATAGAATGAGAAGGTGTTAGATTCAAAGGTAATTTCATTGAATTAAATGTTAATCCAGACTCCAAAACCTTTACCAACATCTTTCCAATGCAAAACATCATAGGAGCTCTCGAATAAAAGGGGTTTTACATCAATATTATGGCCATGAGACCTAATAAGTGTATAAGCAAAATGTGGAAGAACACACACTAGGCTTGAGAATGAATAGTGTTTCCCTTTGATTGCATATTTGAATACTTTATTGCACAAAATAGGGAGAAGGAAAAGGCACTTTACAATATATTTACCATGCTATTTTACTACACCCTCCCATGGTATCCAGAAAAGGGCATGAAACTCATTCTAGGAGCTTTGCGAGAGCGGGAATCTAAGGAAAGATCCCAAATCCCTTTTACTAGGCTAAATTTTTTGTGAAAAATAATTGATATAGTAACATTTAAATCTAGTCTTATCAAATATATATATAAAAAAAAAAACATACTATAATGGTTTATACTCAAAACCATCCCATGAAAATAGATAATATAATAACTATACTCCTTTCAAAGGATAGAAATACCAACTATCACATGGAGTATATCAAATAAAGTGATTAGTATGTCTTTTCAAAAGGGACAAGGCCTCTAGAAAAATTAATTATACAACATATTAAATAACACTAAGAAAGACTAATTCTTTAACTAGGCATTTTAGCTTTAAAGTCTAAAATGCAAAAGAATGCACTTGGACTTGGAGAGGGAGAGACTTTGTTTTTCACATAACTCTACACCCAAAGCTTGAGAATAAAATTAATGAGATAGTAGATAGGTGTTTTTCTAATTTTTCACCCCTCCTATTTATAGCCAAAGAGGTTCAAGTATGTCCAAATGAACGTCTACTAATCCCTTTAATAATTTTTGGGTTAGGTTTGATTAAAGTTGTTGATGATTGTAGTGGTATTAAATGCTTTGGAACCTTTTTTATTAATTGAAAAATTAGTGCCAACTATTTCTCATACCTAACAGAAGGAAACAATATAAGTTAGGTCATAACTCAATTATTTTCATAAACCATTAGATATCTTGTAACATCACAAAGTGACATTAGTCCCACCACTTTTTATATTTCACTCTATTTTACTAATAACTATAAGCAAAAATTTGAATTCAAAAGAAGAAGATATTCCTTGCTATCCCTTTTTTGAATTTAAATATCAAATATTCATAATAGGAATTAAATCACACATCTTCCCTATAATGATCACCTCAATCTGCAGGATAAATTGTTAATCCACACATACATCCACAAACACACATTCATTATGAAAATCAACATTCATGACTAATTATTATACCATGCAGCTACATGATCTATGATGTTCATTAGGGTTTATCAGCAAACCAATGCCAATCATCTCCTCACTCTTACCCTTCTATTCCTATCACCAATTCACCCTTGGTTCCTTGGATCTTTTCCACACTTTTCATCTTGGTTTAACCTATGACTTGTGTCAAAATATCTCGAATCCAACATCAAACTGACAAAAATAAAGCATATCACTAATCAAATCTTATCATTATATAGCATAATTCAAACATAGTCTCATTCAATTCCTTGGTAATACTTGAGTCTAAACAGTGCAATTGGGTGGGTCGTTACATTGGAATAGTAAGTAAATTATAATTGTAAATACAATATTAATCTCATGTAATGAGACATTATATATTTTAGCCTTGATAATTGTAATATTGCTATTAAATGTATCTCTAGTCATTAGTGCTCCCCTCTTCGATATAGAGCATCCCCTAAGTGATTGCATCGACTACAAATAAATTTGAAGCTCTAAGGATGGACCTGACACTTCAAAGTAGATGTTGGAAATTGTAATGCAACTAAATGTCCCTAGAATATGAAAATTGGGAATGGGAGCATCCCAATACCCCATATTGAATACCTATGCACATGGACTAATGGATTTGATCACAAGGCACTCCAAAATCACCTCCTCTTAGATGTTGGATTTTTTGGGCTCTCAAATGTGATTATGCTTATCCCAAGGCTCCTCATATTATTCATTACATACATGAGCACACGAATCACATCTCTCCACCATCATATCATCCTAATGAAAGATTAGAAGATGATCATCCTCACCTATGAAAGGAGAACTCATATTTCTTATGAGATATGTGAATTTTATTATAAACCCTTTTATTCCAAATTGAGTGGAGGATCTATCTTTTCCACTTGTGGGGTGGCCTGCATTTGAGGTATTAGAGGGAGAGGAGGATACCTTTCAACTTACTCTATCCATCTTGAGAGGAATGTTATTATTTTCATCATAGTTTCTATAGATGAGACCTAATCTTGCCTCATTGCTACTAGGATTGGTGAGGCCATATTGTAATGTATCTACTCTTGCTATATTCAATACAATTATATTTTATTGTTGAAATATTATTGTCTATTTCTTTGCACTTAGATGTTGGTATTGGAAGTATTATTTCCTTATCAAATTACTATTTTTCCTTTTAGGTTGTAATGTTGGGTTTGGAGTGCATTTTTCTTTTTTTAATTCTTATTTTCCCTCTCTAATTGGGATGTTTTATTTTTGGAGGTATTTTGGTATTATTTCTTCATCTTTTTGCTCTATGATTAAATCATTAGAATATTGAGGTATTTGCATATTCAATTTTGTATTCTACTCTCTATAGTTGGGTGTTAGATTTGTGTATGATTTTTGGATTAACATTGCTAAAATTATCATCCATATCAATATTTAAGATATTTGGTGAATTATTAAGCTTATCTTGATCAGTGTGAAGGCCATAATCCAAATGTCCCTCTCCTAGGGCATGTTTGAGGATTGAGCTCAAAAATAGCTCATCATAGTGGTATCGGAGCCTTGATTCTGTCATCCTATTAGGAATCAAGGGAATCATTCATGGAGGGTTTTGAGTGAAACTAAATAGAGACTTAATACTAGATACTTAAATCATAATGGTCTCACATATGGAGAATTGCTGAAGCAAAGTTAAAGATCCTACCATTGAGATTGGTTAAGAATTGAGGAGTTTCTACTGAAGGAGATTACTGGAGGATTTGGAGGAGCTGTAGAAGACTCATTATGATATTATATTGGATCATAATGCTATTTGTGAAGAGTTATTATTTTCCTACTACGAAGTAGATTTGACCTAGCATAACAGTGATCATTCTAAAGGAGTTCCAAAGGATCTGGATGGTTGGAGCAAGTCGTTGGGGATCTTGGATTCCTATCTCATTCTTCTAGAAAATTACTGGGAATATCTTGATCCTAATTCTGAATTTTGAAGATTCTAGGATGTACATACAGCTTAAAAAGGTACATTTATAAAAAATATTACATCTTTCATTTCAAGTTGAAGTTCATTCTTGATTTACTTTTGAGTTTGAGGGAGGAATAAGGTGTATTCAAAGAGTATGATCCCATCTGGGGATAGATGTTGGTATTCTAAGAATTTTTTCATGACTAAAGCTACATTTTTAGACCATTTAAGGTTGAATGTTGCATTTATGGGTCACTAGAGGCTAGATATTACACTATTGAGGGAATTTTTGAGTACTAGAGGCTAGAAGTTGGTTTTGAATTCTAAGGCCACCTGAAGGAGGATGTTGGCCAATTAGTAGAATTTTGAGGCTTACATTGAATTTTGAGGTAATTTCTAGGTGTACATTGGTATATTGGAGGATTGTTTAGGTCCATTGTACTTTATGAGACCAATTGAAGCTATTTTAGAGGATAACTCAGCATTTTGAGGTTTCCCTAGGCTAGACATTAAGTTACTAGAAGGTTTTTCAAGACTTTTATTTCATTTTGGAGATACCTAAATTGGCATGTTGGTTTAATGATGCCAATTAGATGTTTTAGCTATATTATAAGTGTCACTAATTCTAAGTATTAAATCATTTTCATCATGGAAGATAAGTATTGATAAATTTGTAGGTTTCCTCGGTATATTGGCCACTATTTTTTGGTAAATTTGAAGTTACAAGTCAATGGAAGGAGGACATTGGAAAACAAGGGAGTAAATTTAAAATTTCATAGTGGTATTTACACCATGGAATATTGAAAGGGAATTAATCATTAAGATGGAGTCATAAATTACAAAGAGATGTATGAATTCAAGACATGTTTGAAAAGGAGGAGGGAACTTTCAAAGATGGTTCAAAAGGAAGAAAGAACTATTCTACCATACCAAGGGAAGGACACATGGGAATAGAAAGAGGTAAACACTCTTTGTAATGAGCTTGCAAACATGAAGAAAGATATCATGGAGGAAAGGAAAATCTTGAGTAATTTATAAGGTGAGTATGAAGCATTAGAGGAAAGGTATGATGATATTGATGGAGCTTTGATGGAAACAAAAGAGGAAAGTGTCAAATGGAAAAGGAAATGTGAACTAGCCCAAGTAGAATTACAAGAGGCTACAACATTATTGCAATAAAAAGATAAATCCTTAAAGGCAGAGTTTAAAATCACTCTTCAATAAAAGGAAGAATAAATTAGGCTTCGTCACAAAAATAATTCTGACTTTGATTCAGCTATCATATAAAAGGATATAGATTTGAGTCACAAAGATAAGTTGATAAGGCACACTCAGAAGATAGTAAAGGAAAAAAATCAAAATATAAAGCTCTCTTGGATAAGGATAGAGTTGAAGCTAACGAATATAAGCAAAAATTTGAGATAAAATAACTAAAAGTTAAGAGGTCCAAAGCAACATGGAAGAAAATGGAGAACCAATTGGTGGAATATAATCGTTTGGTATAACTTAAGACTGAAGATGCAAAGGAGGAAATTATGATGATGATGATTGCTCTAAAATAAAGAAAAGATGACATTGAAAATAGAAATTATTATGCTCCAAGATATATTACTCGATAAGGAGAGAGAGATGCAAAATGTTCTCCAAGAGAATTAAAATTTGAAGGCTAAAATTGTAGCATCTTTTGAGAAAATCAAATAATTGGAGAAGGCATTGCTTATGGATACAATAAAGGCAATAACTATCAAAGAATAATATGAAAGATTGCAAAAAACTATTATGAAAAGGGAACTTCAGTATCAAGCAAGACTTCATAATATCAAGCAAGAAGCAAATGAAGTTGTTAGGAGCACTTTTTAGTTGGAAGAAATGGTTAAGGTCCTAAAAGAAGATATTTTTTTCTTATCTCAATCAATAGATAAAGCTCAAAGGGATAAGGAGAACTTAATGGATATAAATATGAATATAGAATATGAGCTTCATGATAGGATGGTAGAGAGGAAATAAGATGATGCTTTGCAACAAGTGGATTACCATTTACCACTCAAAGTATGGAGCCCATACATTGGGATTATGGCTACTTCCTTTGCTATAATATTATATAAAAGTCTTAAAATGGGTAACATTTAAGTTACATTTCATCAATCACTCAAAGAGGAGATTAGCAAGATGTTGTGAATAGATTTGAAGAAGGAATTTAGCACCAAACTATTGCATTATATCCCAATTTTAGAAGTTGTACACAAAGGAGCAATTAAAGCAAACACATTGGATCTTTGGAAAGGATCTAAGATAATTGGAAGATATTTTTGGAAGGTGTATTTGGAAAAACATAAATACTTCATGGTATTTCTTGATATCCTTGAAGGGAGACAAGGAATTGAAACCTTTTTGGTGATACCTTTTGCATGCAACCTCATAATTGCATAGGGGAATCAAGAAGAATCTACTCTAGAACAAAATTGGGACATTATTAGCTTAGCATATGTTTTAGCATTTCTTGGGGTCAAGCAATTTTGGAGGGATGGTCTTGTAATGTCCTTACTTTTTAAGGTTTAATTTATTTTAGATTTTGAGAAGATTACATCTTCTACAAGCCAGAAATGGATATTTCAACATCAAAAATGGAAAGAGGACCTCGTACCAATGATTTTTATAGGTTACATGAACTATTCTGGTTAATAAATGAGAAAGTTATGGTACTTTGAAGTTCACCCACAGGACTAGTTTGCTCATATCATGCATGCACATGAGAATCTAGAATTCTCTTTCTAGTTTACTCCTAGAAAGTTCATGTCCTTCCTTTAAGGATGTGAAATTATTATATGGTTAATTTATGAGTGTTTTATATTAATTTAATATTATTTCATTTTAATAAACCCTTTATTTCAAGTTCCACTTGGAGATTAGTTAATTGTTGCAATTATGGGATGTTGGGCCTACTTTAGCATGATAGGAGTAATTTAGTTAATTAATAAAATATTAATAATATTATATTTGGAATACCAAGGCAATTATAATTTTAAATGCTATTATTAGTCTCATTTTAACAAGGTGTTGCATATTTTATCCTTGATGATTATAATATTGGCATTAAATATATCTCTAGACATCACTGCTCCCCTCTTTGAGGTAGAGCATCCCCATAGGTTATTGCACTAACTATGAGGATATTTGTAGCTCTAAGGATGGACCCAACACTTTGAATTAGGTTTTGACAATATTAATGTGATTAAATGATCCTAGAACATGGACATTGGGTATGGGAGCATCCCAAGATCCCATTTTAGCTACCTTGGCACATGGACCAATGGCATTGATCACAAGGCATTTTGGAATCTGCTAGGTTGGATAACTCAAATATCAAAAAATATTAGGTTTGAAAAATTCCTTAATACATAAGAAGATTGACTCTTCACATTCACCTTCTTGGGTGACCCTTGAGATACAATGTAACTCTTCATATTCTCTAAGAAATGACCCTTAAAATTCTAGCACATACAAAGCTATGAATTTACTAAATATAGTACATAACTAATACTGTAATATATATACCATAATTCCTAAGGATTAGGTGTCTAACATTCCCCCCTTAATATGAAGGGATGTTGGTAATTCCAAGCATCTTCCTGAACTTATCAAACTTTTCTCTTCCAAGTACCTTGGTGAAGATGTTTATTATTTTCTCATCTATGGGATAATGTTTCAATTGAATTATCTTTACCTCTACATGATATTGAATCAAATGATACTTTACATTGATGTGCTTTTTTTTTATCATGAAACTTTGGGTTCTTGGCCAATTGAATTGCAAAAATATTATCAATTAGAAGTGGAGTTGGATGTACCTATTTTTCCTACAAATATTTTAGTATCTTCCTGATCCATACAATATCCTTCTTTGTCTCTGTAGCAGCCATATACTTTACCTCTATAGTGGAATATACCATAATAGATTGATTTTGTGATCTCCAAGATATAGTTGTTGATCCAAGACTCATGGCATATCCTAAATTCAAAACTCCATTTTCTTTATCATCATCAAAGTTTAAATATGTATATCCAATCAATTTGAAGTCTTCTACTTTGAAATACTTAAGCCCTAAATCTTGTGTGCCTTTCAAATATCTGAGAACTCTTTTTTCTACATTGCAATATCCTTCACACAATTTTTGCATAAACTAAGAGAGAATTTCAATTACAAATGAAATGTTTGGTCTATTTATGGTTAGATATATAAGACTTCCAATGGGTTGTTTATACTTTGTTGCATGCTCAAATGCATTCCCTTCAATAGATTTCAACTTCAAATTTTGTTCCATTAGAGTGGAAAGAGGATTATAATCTGTCATACCAAATTTATTCAAAAATTCTCCAATGTACTTTATTTGGGAAATAAAAATGTACCTTGGGTTTTGTTTCACTTCAACTTCCAAATGATAATAATATGTCCCATATTTTTAATTTCAAAACATCTCTTCAAATATTGTTTCATGTATGCAATGTAACTTTCATTGTTCCTAGTTATCAAAAGATCATCTATATACACCACAAGATATACAACAATCTTGCCAACTTTTCTTATAAATAAAGTTACATCATCAATATTAAAGTTTTCAAAGTTTATCTTCAATATATGCTCAATAAGCTTTTCATACCAAGTATGAGGAGTTTGTTTTAGGCCATACAAGGACTTGATGAGCTTACAAACCTTTTATTCCTGACCCTTCATTGCAAATTCTTTTGGTTATTTCATGTACACATTTTCTTTCAAATAATCATTCAAGAAAGCAATCTTCATATCCATCTGATGAACTTTCCATCCATGTTGATCTGACATTACCAACAAAGAATGAATAATAGCCCATTTTACTATGGGAGTAAAGATCTCATCATATTCAATACCTTCTTTCAGTGCAAAACCCTTAGCTACAAGCCTCATTTTGTGTTTCTCAAGTGAGTTGTATTATTTGTATTTATTTTTGTAGAACCACTTGCATCCAATAGGTTTGGTTCCATATGGAGTATTCACCAACTTCCACATCCCATTCTTAATGATAGCATCATGCTCCTTCATAGCATCCTTCTAGACATCATGAGAAAAAGCTTCTTTAAAGAAGGTTGGATCACAATTATTAGAGAAATTCAATTCACAATCAAAAGAATATTCTATATCCTCAACATCATCACCTGAATCTAAATCCTCTACTGCTCCATCTTCAATTCTTTCTCTATAGGAAATCCTAGTTTTTTACTTTTCAACTTCATCAAGATGAACACTCTCAATTGTTTTTTTAAGAGCCACATAGGAATATTCTATGATGCTTCTAGTTTCTCAACAAGCTAAGGAGATTCTTCATTTCCTTAAAGACTCAACTTATTGATCCCTTCAATCATATAATCTAGAGGATTTTCTATAATTGATGAAAAGGAAGGGTCTTGTTGTGGTGGAGGAGGTGCTTGTACTATTAAAATAGATGCTACTGTTGGATTAAGCACTTTTGAAATAGGCACAAGTGGTGTATATTCTAAAGATTGATCCAATAGAGGGATCCCTCCTCAATATTTATAATTTCATAATAATATTCAAAGAAATACTTTCCATGGGTAAACCTATCAAGGTGATCAAGTTGTCTCTCAACAGTTAAGTCACTCTTAAAACATTACAAAAAAATGACATCCCTTGCAAAGAGGAACTTTTTGTTTACCTCTTCAACAAAGCTTATAGCCCTTGGTAGTATCTAAGTACCCCAATAAAATACATTTTTAACTCCTAGAACCAAGTTTGTTTATATGTTCCTTAGGTACTAGGGCATAGCAGGTGGAACCAAAAACCCTAAGATGTTGAATTGAAGGAACATGATCGAACCATATTTCATACGAAGTCTTAAAATCAAGAGCATGAGATGGACATCTATTTCTGAAATACATTGCACAAACAATTGCATCAACCCAAAACATCATTTTCACATTCTTGAAAAATAACATTTCCCGTGTCATATTCAACAAGGTTCTATTCATGCTCTTAGCTACACCATTATGTTGCGAATTATATGGAATAATTTTTCAATGCTTGATTCCATACTAACTAAGGTAGTTTTTTAATTCAAATAAAGTTTTTTCACCCCCATTATCAAAATTAAGTGTGCCAATATGAGTGTTAGCTTCTTTCTCAATCATCACATGAAATTTCTTAAACTTTTTAAAATAATCAAACTTGTTCTTCAACAAATACAACCAACATATCCTAGTGTAATCATCTATGAAAGTCATAATATATATGTTTCCAGGAGCAAAAGGAACATTTAATGGTCCATATAAATTATATTGCATGAGTTCTAATTTTCTACATGCTCTAAATTTTAAATCAGAAAAAGGTTATTTATTGCACTTTCCTAGGATACATGCTTCACAAGGATCTACATTCCTAGGAATAGTAGGCAATCCCAAAAAACCTCTCTTTTTCAATAAATGGAAATCATCAAAATTGATATGGCCAAATCTTGCATGCCATAAAATACTAGATAAGAGAGTACCTTTTTCTTGATGGGTGAGGTAGGAAAAATTGATTGATTTGGTAGAAATTACATGCATCTATAACAACTTCTCATGCCCCTTTCCATTCATTATTACTTTGTTTTTGGAATACCTCCTTATCTCTACGATTCCATTGAACATATGAATAGAGTGTCCTTATTATCAAATGAGCACAAAGATAATAGGTTCCTTTGTAATTGCAGAAGGTAGAGCACATTACAAAGAATCATATCTGGAAGGCTTGGTAATTTGAGTCTCAAAGTACCAGTACTCAAAGGTTTTATATAGGATTTATTAGCAAAGTATACTGCACCATCAATATTGGTATTCATCTCTTCAAAGAATTTTTTTTTTTAATGATAAATGACATGTTGAATTGGTATCAAGAAACCATGCATACTCCCAAGATGCAAATGAAGTATTACACAAATTTTCAATTTTATTATTATAATAAGTTGTAACATAGTGAGCGGAATCAAAATTCTTACTCTTTTCTTTCTCCTATTTTTCATTACATTCTTTCATCATTTCCCATGGAGTGTGATAGGTATTACCTTCATAGCCTCATCTATCACATCTTTTACAATGGAGATTGTTCCTTTCATCATGATCGCCTTGATTAGATCTACTCCCTACGTATATGATTCCTCCTACCATGACCCTGGTTGCTACTTTCACCTTGAGAAGAATCATATGCAACATTATTTCCCTTTTTAGCAATACATAATATGTCTGAAGTAGGATCATTGGATTTCTTTCCAAATGCCTTCTCACATTTAGTAACCTTTTCCTCCAAAGTATCAAATGTTAGAGACTTCAAGTTACTACTAGCTTGAAAGGATTTAAGATAATTTGAATATGTTGAGTACAATGCTTTAATCAAAGCTATAAGAGCAATATCAATCTTCACACCAGTAGAGTCAATGTCATGCATTATTGCTCTAATTTCATAAATCAATGCCATGGGATCATCATTTTTTAACTCTAGGTTAAAAAGTTTCAATTGAATTTGGATTAATTCCAATTCATAATGGGATTCACACAAGTCTTTGAGTTTCTTAGTGCATTCCAAGCATCATCAATGGAGCTAATATGGTAGTTAACCTCTTCACTAAATGAATATGCAATCAAAGCATATGCCTTACTATTTTCATGTTCCAAACCATAAGCTCCTTGGCATCAGTTAGTTTGGTAGGTTAGTTATCACCATCATAAATACCAACCTAAAAATATTGAAAATCAAGGTATGCTTAATTTTTCTAAACCACTTCCACCAATTTTCTTTATCAGTTAATACAACACCAACAATACTCACAAGGGAATGCATCTTTGAAATAGAAACTTTATTTTATTTCTTTTCAAACTTTTACAATTCAAGAAATTGCACACACTTTTTCAAAAAATAATGTCCACACAAAGTCAAAATTTCTTTTTCCTCACACCACATCAAAATTGCAAAAATAATATAGGATCTCAAAAGAGATTTATTACATCACATGGTTCCTCTTACGAGGAAGATTTCTTTTGGGATGCATGTTATGAATAGATGACATATAGGAAGTATAAGAAGCATCATATAATTTAACATCATCTTGGTCTTTGTTATCCTAAACATCATCCAAATAACCTATTTCAGATACAAGTGTGACATAATACTCCAAAGTGCGAAATCCCTCAATTATGCCAAATTCACCAAAATTTGAATTAACTTTGATACCATTATTTCTAATATTTTCTTTGATTGCACACCAAAAATAGTATCCATAAACTGACATAACTAAAATCTACTATGAATTCTGGACTCAACAAAAAATATTACATAGAAAATGGAGTTTGTTACACCAAGCTATGGCCAAAAATATCTTAAAACTTCAAAATTATCCTAAAAATTAGATTAAATGCTAACTATGTATGCTAACTATTACAAAATGCTAATTGTATGGATCAATTCTACTAATTATGTGGTTAAATCCTACTGACTGAGCTATCTATTGAAAGTTTTACATAACTAAAAGCTTCAAAACCTCATAACTTTGCCATGTCTTCACCAAATCATCTCATTCAAAAGATAAAATTGCTCTCCTTGAAAAAGGGTATCCAAATATATGGTCAAAAATAGATTTCAATGCTCATTTTTAGAGAAAAATAGGAGCAATAATTTGGGACAAAATTTTGGTAGCATTTTTGATCAATTTCATGGAGTTAGAGAATGAAAACATCATAGATCTGATACAATGCTAGGTCGGATAACTCTAAGATCAAAAAATATTGTATTAGGTTATAATAATACCTTAATACATAAGAATATTGACTCTTCACATTCACCTTCTTTGGTTACGCTTGATATACAATGTAACTCTTCATATTCACCTAGAAATGATACTTCAAATTCTAGCACACACAAAGCTATGAATTTACTAAATATAGTAACTACTACTATAATATATATACCATAATCCCTAAGGATTAGGTGTTTAATAGAATCACCCCCTCTTGTATTTTGGTTTTTCTAGGCCCTTGAATATGATTATGCTTATCCCAAGGCTCATCGTCTTGATCATGGTATACATGAGCACATGGATCACATCTCTCCACCATCGGATCATACTAATGAGAGATTAAAAGATGATCATCCTCACCTATAAAAGGAGAATATATTCTGAAATTGATTATAAACCCTTTTATTTTGGATTAAGTGGAGGCTCTATATTTTCCACTTATGGGGAAACCTGCATTTGAGATATCAGAGGGAGAGGAGTCTACCTTCAAACTTACTCCATCCATCTTGAGAGGAATGTTGTTGGTTCCATCATAGTTGTTATAAAGGAGACCTGATATTTTCTCACTACTTCTAGGATTGATGAGGCCCTAGAACCATCCAAAATAACCTTATAGGAGATAGTCCTAGTACAAACTCCATAGGTTGGTAAAAATATTGTAATTACTCTACTCTTGCTACATTCAATACAATTACATTTTATTATCAAAATATTGTTGTTTATCTCTCTATGCTTGGACATTGGTATTGAAAGAATGTAATGAAAAATAGGAGAAAGAAAAGAGTAAGAATTTTGATTCCGCTC
>Ga0139314_100048_pt1 | contig 18973 bp, 12 predicted proteins | sample In2P11_FD_99376 | JGI IMG/M metagenome (GOLD analysis project Ga0139314, IMG submission 99376)
GCTCCACGCGAGACCGCCTGCTATTTGTCATAATGATGGCCTTAAATTAGATATTCAAAAATTTGTGGCGGAATGTTTGGTTTGCCAACAAAATAAAGTTGAAACAATTAAGACACCGGGTCTATTACAACCTTTATCCATTCCAAGCCAACGTTGGGAGGAGGTTTCAATGGATTTTATCACAAGTTTACCCAAATCTGAGGGAAAGAGTGTCATCATGGTGGTAGTTGATAGACTTACCAAGTATGCACACTTTTGTGCATTATCACATCCATTTAAAGCCAATACAGTTTCTACTACATTTATGGAAACAATTCAAAAGCTACATGGTAACCCAAAGATTATTGTAAGTGACAGAGATCCCATTTTCACAGGAAATTTTTGGACATAATTATTTTCTTGTCTTGGTACTCAGTTAGCTCATAGCTCATCTTATCATCCTCAATCTGATGGGCAAACTGAGATAGTAAACAAATGTTTGGAAGGATATATTCGTTGCTTTTATGTGATAAACAGACACAATGGGTCAAATGGTTTCCTCTGGCTGAATGGTGGTATAACACTTCCTTCCATACAACAACAAAAATGACCCCATTTATGGCACTTTATGGGTATCAACCACCATCCATCACATCATATTTAAGAGAAAACTCTAAGGTTCAGGGAGTGGAACATCACATCGAACATCAACAACAAGTCCTCCAACTCTTAAAGAAGGTTATAGGCGACAGGCTCCCAGTTCAAACAATAGTGCCAGAACTTGACGAGGAAGGAAAAATTATATTGGAACTGGAGCAGTCACAGAAACAATAACTCGACAGCTACGAAATTGATCAATTTCAAAGTATCTTATTAAGTGGAAGAACTTATCCGCTGAAGATTCCACATGGGAGGATGAGAATTTTATGCAGAAGTATCCAGAACTACTCAAGCGTTGAGGACAACACATTTTTAAAGGAGAGGGGCATGTTGGGTCCCTATAATACTAGTGATTACCCCATTACTATTGTAGTTATACCCCTTATTTATATTTTTGTGCCCCTATTGTCCCCATATTGTTATTTCTGTGCCCCTTAGAATCCCTCTATTATTATTCTTGTGGCTTTATATTATTATTGTTAGGTCAGCTGGATTGTATTGTGACTCCTTAGACTCCTATATATAGAAAGGAGGTTTTTTCATTTGAATCATGGAAGAATTGTTCATTTATGTAATGTAAAGGAGGTTTCCCCCTCGAAGAGGCTAAATTCTAAGGCGTTGATCTATCTTTTCTATCTTTTCTTGAGTTGGTTTCATAACATGGAACCACCATCCCAGAGGAGGAAAAGTGACCCAAAGTGACCTAACAACTAGCTCTAGAGACATCTAGAAGGCCGACTATTTGAACAAATTCGCCAAATATGGAACGTCACAAGTCATGAACTAAGTCTCAGCGATGACATCGCGAGGAAATGCATTCAGGCCAATCATTATGACAAATAGCAGGCGGTCTCGCGTGGAGCCCTAAAATCACACTGTCATGAGAAACATGTGTACTCTAATGATGATCTCTTGATGAGACAGTTCATGACAAGGAATCATTGCACCTTTTATTGTCTTACTAGCGACGATGCAGAAACTTTAGGAAAAAGGATCAGTTCTTCAGCATCAGAGAGAATTGTTTAATCTTTTTGCATAAGTGGGAAGATATGAACATTTTATTTGATACATGACATAGCAGAGGGACTGAGATGAGGACAGCAACAAATTATTTTGTGACAGATGCCCCCTAAAGCATGAATCTTGAGAGAGTGGGAGGGGTGAAATACTTTATGAAACCATGAATGAACAGGAACACCACCTTGAAGAACCTACAAGTGCAAGTACAAATGATATATCTAATAGTGAAATACATGTAGTCTATGCATGGGCATAGCCATCCAAAAGACAAATGAAACTTGGTCTGTGGTATGGGCGCATCCACCCAGTTGATAAGACCATATATAATTATTATGGCATGGTCACAGCCACCCATGAAGACTCAAGTATGGTCGCAGCCATCTAATCAAAGAGTCATATATGTAATCATGAACCAATCCACGTAGCCTGAACATATGTAATCTTAGTTTGGGGTCTTGGAAGCCTAACCGATCTTAGTAAAAATTCTAGCATGCGAACAAAGGTGTTGAAGTTGAGCATGATAGAAAGTCACTTGATTATCAGTCAATAATCAAAACTGTTAAAAAGCATGAGAGAAACCACAAATAATGTCAATGGCTCTCAAGGTACTATCCAGTACAATCCACTAAATGTGAAAAATGAGCTGAAGTCAAACACTCATGGACTCACCCAATCAAATACCAATGATGAAAGTCTATTGTCAGGCGCGAAGAACTAGCCATTGAGGCATGCAAGCTCTGTACCAAAGGGGATCTCTAGATCAATCTCTTGGATGATGAGTTGGTGTCGACAGGAGACGATCCATCGCAAGAGGGCAATAATGTTTCCCCCATCAATGACACGAGATAAGGAACAAGTGGGAGATGGTGAAACAGAGCATTAGAGGAGGAGGTAAGGGTGTGAACTATAGAAGGATTATACTCTTGAACATATCGGCGACATGAAAACGGAATGCGGTAGCATTTTGGTACCAAGGGATCAGAGGTCTGACAGAGACAACATGGATAAGATGGAATGAGGCAAAATGGAAACCCAAAACCATAGAAGGCCAATGACGATGTGATTATGTCCCAACCCAACAAGAAGCAAAACTGTTGATGCTCAAGAGTGACTAGCTGCTATAGGTAACCAATAATGACTTCCAAATTTCCCCCCACCATTGCTAGCAAGTACCCCAACTATTTTTGAAAAACAAGCTTGGAAGGGATAGCATAAGCTTATAATATAAGTTCGACCTTAGGACAAATCCATCCTAGTTATAGTTTAACGAGCCCTAGGGAGGAGAAGCTCGAGTCTCGTCATGGTGACGAGTCCAACGTCGTCAAAGTTTAATGAGTTTGACACAGGTAAAACTTGGAGTATTTTTCATTTTTATAGAGTTTGAAAAAGAAACAAAAAAGAAAACTCTAGGGTGGTCCTTTTTCATAAATTTGTGTCCCTCGAGCCTGAAAAAGTATGAAATAATACTCGAGAGAACTGCTTGACCATTATGATCAAGGAGTACTTTTCGTAATTAGTGGACCCGATCCAAAAAAGTAAAAAAGCGATCAAAGACACATCGTTTCATAACCAGTATCAAACTCGAAATGAAAAAAGTCCAATGATATTTTCATGTTTATATGGTTAGAAAAAGAACTGAAAGTGGACAGCCTTTTATTCCATTTAACAAGTAAAAAGGGAAAAATCGGTAATCTTTTCATCTTTTGCAAGTCACAAAAGAGCTTAAAGGAGACTTGTCCTAGAGAAACGAGTGGCATAAAGGGGAGCAACTGGTTCTGACAATGGTGGAACTACTAAAAACATGTAATGGCTAAGAGGCTAGCTAATAAAACCACTCATCGCTACAGTTCCTCAGGAAAGGAAAAACAACCAAGTGAAAGCATATGATCGGCTAAAGAGATGGTGATGATGGAACAAAACAACCAAGATTCATCTAGCAGAATTTAGTGGATAAAAATGGCAATCACGAGGTGTAAATTAGGTATGGGTTCATGTTTACAGAAGCTTGAAACATGGAGAACTTTGCTTGGATTCAGTGTCATGTTTACACAAGCTTGAAACAAAAAACTATGCTTGTTATAAGTTCGCATGCCCTCAGCATAATAACACAAATCGAGGTACATGGCCCCCAAGCTTCATTGCATTCAACGAGGTGGATGGAATGAAGGTTCACTTTCGAGATCTTGGAAAGACTCGACTCGGATTTTATGAGATCTTAATCAAAGACACGATTTGGAAAGGGAGATGTTTCATTTTTTAATAAGGTTGACATAGTAAAAGAACTATCTTCATAACCCTTGTTTCATTTTTTAACGAGCTTGACACAAGACAAGGAACTATGCTCAATGATCCTTGTTTCATTTTTTAATGAGGTCGACACAAGAAAAGAACTCTCCTCAGCACCCCTGGTTTCATTGTTTAATGAGGTTGAGATGGGAACAAACTATCCTCGAGCCTTACTTTGTTTTTTAACGAGGTCAACACAAGATCAAAACTATCCTCGAGACTCTTTGATTCATTTTTTAATGAGGTTGACACAAGGAAAGAACCATCCTCAGGCTCCTATTCATGGGCCATATGAGAACATGTCTCCTAAGAGGTCTTCGCAAGATGGAAGAAGCATGCTCCAGGAGAAACACATGTCATTAGACACCAATGACAGATTGGGTTCCAATGTCCTCAATACATGATGTACGAGACCATATGCATGATCATCAGCAGAGGCAGAGACAGAACGGGTAGCCACATAATTGACATATGGCAAGGAAGGTGCTGCTTATGGATGAGAAACAATGGGGGATGATGGTGGTACAGAAGGAACCGGGTGACTAAAGAATGACAGTTGATCAATAATCACCATTCTTCCATTGTGCGGAAAACAAACCACATGAAAAAGTGAAGAAACGAGAGCTCCCATGGCATAAATATAATCATGGCCAAGTATAAGACTGAAATCTAAAGCACCTTGGACAACCATTATGTCTATATAAATGGTTTTGCCTCCCAAAGTAACAAGAAACTTTGGAAGGATCCCTAAAGGTTGAGTGGTTCCTCTGTCTAATGCCAACAGATTCCGCGTGACTAGCACAAGTTGTGGGGAGCCCAAAGCTTGTCAAGTAGTGAAAGACATGAGGCTAATTAACACACCTTCATCCAAGACAGTGCCAGGTACTACCTTATCATATGCATGTACTATAATCTAGAAAGGCACGTAGGATGGAAGGTGGATTGCAGTCAAATGACTCCAGTCGAAGGAAACAATAGAACTACTTGGTGAGGGTATCATAGAATTGCCCCCATGCTCAACAGGAACCGAAGAAGGACCCTATGAATCAGTCGAGATAGGAGGGCCATTCTCGGACTCAAGAGAATCTGACAAGATGAGAAGAACATGAGCACTATAATCATGATGTTCTTCGGGAATAGAGTGGACCACTAGTGGTGAATCTGTTGGGTTGTGTTATATTCTTTCCACGACTAACCAACGTAGTTGAACGGGGGGTTAGAGGGGGGCGGCAGCCCCCCTTCGTTGCGCCGACTGCGCAGCAGGGGGGTCACAGGGGGGGCGGCAGCCCCCCCTGTCGGGGTCCGGGGCAGCGCCCCGGGAAAATTTTTTTTGGACCCTATATTAGGTTGGGCGAACCTACCTATGGTTTTGTGCATGATTTTCGCACATGGTATTGGACGCGATGGTTTTTCGGTCCATGGTATTAGATGCTTCGGCATGTATAAATATGTATTGTAACATTGAAAGGAACATAATGAAAAATCAAGCTGGTAGTCCCGGTTTTGGGATCCAGGGGAAAATCTCTATGCATATGTGTTTTATGGGTTATGCTCTCGCATTGTTTATTTTCTTTGTTTAAGAATTCGGTTGCAGGTAATTTCTGTACGGGGTTAAAACCTACAGAATCCAAGTCAACACTCTCTCCAACCAATGGTTGGTCAGGAACAGGCTGAGCACAGCTAAGTTCAAGAAGAGAAGGGTAGACAGGAGAAGAATCTAAGTTAATCTCTTTGTCCTTTAGGAGAGGATTTGAAGAGAGCCTTTGATAACCAATGGGAATTCGGGGTGAAGAAGCTGTAAGACTTTCCAAAATGGCGGAAGCTTTATCCGTGAGTGGACAAATGTGAAGGGGATGGTTGCCTTGACACAGTCTATAGGGGAATCGAATCTTCCCTTTCTTCTTACCATTGCCAGTTGAGCATTAAACATTGACATGAGCTTTGGAGGACGATGAGGGATGAGCTAGATCATGAGACCATACTTCTAAGATCATAGGAACGTAAGGACAATCACGAAGAAGATGGTCACCCTTGCACAATTTACAAGGAAACTTAACCTTCTGTGGAGAAGTAGAAGGTGTTCTGACTTGAGATGTACTCAGAGAAATAGTAGCACAGGTGGCCTCACGCTTATTGGACTTCTTCTTCTTCTTCATCTCCTTCTTCTTATTCTTAGTCTCCTGGTTACTAGATGTGGTACTTTCACCAGGCAAAGCGAGAGATGAAGATGAAGAAACAGAGGAAGAAGACATAGGCTCAACCTTAAAATCATCATGTCGTGATTCAGACGAAGGAGATGGTGGAACAAGAGTCATGACACTCGGGACCAACAAGATTAAAAACAACCAAATGGGAAACTGATGTTTAACGCAGACAAAGACAATGTTTCCATGTATGGAGCACCGACATTTCCAAATGAAGGAAATGGACCAGGGTTCCCATCTAGGAGAAGACCTTGGCCGATAGACTTGGGGGATGTTGCCATTGAGAATGAGCTTAAAAATCACTTGTACTGTAACCAAGAACTCAAACCATTACCAGGAATATTTCGTGGGTAGTAAATTTTATGACACAGGAACAAAACTTGACCTCTTCATGTTTCAAGAGTTGAGAAAAGGACAAAAAGGTGACTATCTCTTTCGAGGTTTAATGAGCCTGAAAGGAAAAGTGCTCAGATTATATTTTCCTTATAAGGAGTTGAAAAGGAACGAATGTGAGTACTCTAGAGAACTAGGAAAAAAGGTTTACCACACAAACCATAAAATTGTATATACACCTTGGTGATCAAATGAAAGAGAAATGACCAAGGACTTTTCGTACGGCAGTGAATCTTGCCGAATGTTGTGCTCAGTGTGTTACAGTTTGTAAGGTGGTAGACCCAGCTTCCTATGGATGTAGGATGATAACCTAGTGGGGTCTCCCAATATATACTTGACGGTACTAGGAGCAAAAGTCCATACTAGCAGTTATTGAGTCACAAAAGGAGGAATCACCCAACTTTAAGCAAAAACAATAGTGACTATGTTTAATGACGCCAGAGCACGTCTCTAGCCTAGACCTCTAAATAATGTGTGTTAAGTTCCAATGCATTGTTAAGTTCATTCAGTTAATTTTAGAGTCTATCTTGAATTAAGTTCCAGTTTTCAGGCCCTACCGTATGTATATCAAACCGTAGGATGCAACTAGAATGAGTAAATCATCAACCGTTTCAATGAACACCTACTTAAAAGAGGGTAGAAAGTTTGTTCAAAAGAAAACACAAGCAAATGCAAACACTAAGAAACACAATGCATCAATACACTAATCTCACGATGCATCGATACTACTAATGAAAGATTCAGAGCTCGCTTTTCAATTTCTCAAACATGAAAATTTGAAATGCACATATACTTTCACTTTTGTATATCAAATGAATGCAATCCCTTAATTTTTTTTGTTTTTAATTTAAAGAGACAAACAAGCAAGCGTGAATTGACCAATCCAAGCAATTGTGTTCTATGCTTGGTAGTGAAGAAATTGAATCAATATCAAAATTTGGTTCAATAATCGGCACTAAAAATCAACCAGCAAGAAAACAAGCAATTAAAAAGCCTCAAGCAAATTAATAAGATGGTCATGGATGAACCTTGGATAGACAAGTAACCCAAGCAAATGGTTTCTCGATGAAACCTCTAAAGAGCTAGGTCACACGGTCTAAAAACATAAGACTCACTCAATGTAACCAAAGAGACAGTACCTTAACCAAAAGCAATTAAAACAAGATTATGAGAGATAAGAAACAACAGGGGATAAACAAGACTGGTGGATTTAGGAGGTAAAGTTGTAAAAACAACTTTACAGGAATTGTCATGGGTATATAACCAGCAACTAGTGAGGATAAGCTAATAGTCGTAGCAGTAGAGCGACATTGTCACGGGGGTACACTTATCTTCTGCGACGTGCCGATTTAAAGAATAGTCGTGATTGTACGACAGGATTCAGCGATGCATAGGTTTACAAAACAAACATAGGGCAACATCGTCGTGACTGTCAAGATTTTTCTAGTGACGAGATTAAAAATAATGGAAAACAAAGGAAAACTACCAAACAAACACTAGCCTATCCTTCCAGACAGTGAGGGGAATTCCCAGATTAAGCCAGGTAACCCAAAAACTGATGGTTTAACCCCAAAATTCAAGAGACACTAAAACAAAAAACAGATCAAGGGTGAACAAGAAGAAAACATACAAAGGACTCTCCCCAGTGGAATCACCAACTTGTGATAAAGGAAAGTGTTCCCTTTGTGGATAGAGGAAACCCCTCTAGCCCTAAAGTGGGTCTAGTCATATCAAAGAAAAAACAACAATTGATTCCCTTAAATAGTCATCGTTGGAGGCCTACCTCAAACCAGTGGTTGATGAAGTTTCCGTTGTACTGCTTTAGCTTCCGTTTCTTTCTCCTCAATGAGCAATCAACCTGAAACACCACAAGAAAACAACAGAGCACATAATCAAGAACAACGATGATCTATTTACTTATAAAGTCAAGAAATCATAAGCTATCAAGTAAATTGTACACAAGATATAGGAAATTATCATTGATTGTATTAAAATGAATCAAAAGCAAAGCTTACAACAAATTCTTGACGTCGCAAGCCTTCTCAGAGGGTCCAGCCAGTATGTTTCTTCAAGCATTCACTCTCAAGAATGGGCCTCCCAAATAGATGATATCTCTCTCTCACTCACAAGCTCTAATACAAGGTTAAGGCACTCCACAACCTCTTACCAAACTATTAGCAATCCCACACTTGTCACACTCACACCAAAGCTATCTATCAAACTCAAAATAACTAGTAGCACTGTCCAACTAAAGGACTAGCAGATCATAGCAATGGTGAGTGATTTTATAGGTGAAGGAGTCTCCATGAAATGAGGGAGAGGGAGCTTATCCTCAAGGGAGGTTGCATAAGAGGCAGAACCACCATCCCAGAGGAGGAAAAGTGACCCAAATTGACCCAATAACCAGCTCTAGAGACATCCATAAGGCTAACTGTTTGAACAAATTCGCCAATTTTGGATCATCGCAAGTCATGAACTAAGTCTCAGTGATGACATCGCAAGGAGACAATCCATTCAAGCCAATCGTCACGACAAATAGCAGGCGGTCTCATGCTAAGCCCTAAAATCACACTGTCACGTGAAATAGGTGTACTCTGGTGACAATGTCACAACAAGACAGTTCATGACAAGGGATCATCGCACCTTTTAATGTCTTACTAGCAACAGTGCAGAAACTTTAGGAAAAAGGGTCAGTTCTTTAGCATCAGAGAGCATTGTTTAATATTTTTGCATAAGTGGGAAGATATGAACATGTTTAATTGATACATGACACAACAGAGGGAATGAGATGAGGACAATGACAAATAACTGTGTAACGCATTTCTTAAACAACTTCAGACATTATATCACAGGCTATCAAACCTTTGTGCACACTGATCATGCTGCAATTAGATATTTAATGAACAAACTAGATGAAAATGCTCACATTATTAGATGGTTTCTTTTACTGCAGCAATTTGATCTGAGCATTCTTGATAAGCTTGGTAAAGAGAATGTCGTTGCTGACTTTTTGTCTACAATAAATTTACCTGCAGGTCGAAAAGGAATGGTGGATGATGAAATGCCAGATGAACACCTATTTTCTATATTAGTACTCTCTCCATGGTTTGCTAATATATAAAACTACATGGTTGCAACATAGTTCCCACCACACCCATCCTAAAAAGAGAAGAGCAATATAGTAAGGAAAAGTGCCCCTTTCACCTGGATTGGAGGCAATCTCTTCAAACTTGGCCTAGATTAGATCTTGAGAAGATGTGTCAGGGAGGAGGAAGTCTTTGACATCCTCCTAACCTATCATGATGGGCCTTGTGGAGGTCATTTTGCAGCAAAAAGAAGTGCATTCAAGATATTGCAAGCAAGCTACTATTGGCCCACTCTTCATCAAGATGTGAGGATATACATGAGCTAGTGTGATCAGTGTCAGAGGATGGGGAAACCCACTCCAAAGGATGAAATTCCCATGCAACCCCAAGTGACCTCTGAGCCATTTGAGAAGTGGGGCATGGACTTTGTGGGGCCTATCAACCTCCCTTCGAGGCAGAAGCAGTACATTATTGTGTGCACCAACTATCTGAAAAAGTGGGTGGAGACAAAAGCAATCAAAGCAGCGACAGAGGAAAAAGCAGCTGAGTTTTTTAGGGAAAACATATTCTACAAGTTTGGGTATCCGAGAGAGTTGGTCATAGAACAAGGTAGTCAATTCACTTCCAACTTGATTGAAGACCTGCTCACACGTCATAAGATCAAGCATAATACTTCCACCCCTTACCATCCATAAGCTAATGGGAAAGTGGAGGTCACTAATAGAGCATTGGAAGGGATCCTAACCAAGGTAGTGAGAAGCAGCAGAAAAGAGTGGGCGGATAGATTAGTTGAGGCCACCTGGGCCTACAACACAACATGGAAGACCACCACTGGGTTCACACCCTATGAACTAGTCTATGGGAAGAAGGCTTTGCTGTCAATAGAGTTTGAGTTCAATACCCTAAGGATGGTAGCTTAGCTGGACCTAGACCTCAACCATGAACAGAAGGAGAGATTACTTCTGCTCAATGGATTGGATGAATACAGATTGCAAGCCCTTCTCCATATAGAGGTAGTTTAGCATTAGAGAAAGATATGGCATGACAGAAATACCAGGGAGAAGCAATTCCAAGATGGAGAATGGGCACTACTCTATGATTCAAGATACAAGGATTTCAAGGTCAAGCTATGGACAAGATGGTTGGGACCCTACACTGTGGAGAAATGCAATGACAATGGTTTAGTTTTGATCAGAACCATTGATGATGAAGTCATCCCCATGCTTGTCAATGGACATCAATTAAAAGTCTACAAGAAACCCCTCTCCAAGCGAGAGTTTATTAAAGATTTGAATAAAATAGTGATGGTAGTGGAGCATGTCTTAGCTTCCACTTCACCCACTAACTGAAGAAAAAAGAGAAAAAATAAGGACTCAAGTGAAAATATCCATGAGGCGCTTGAGTCCCATCATTGGGGTGAAAACCTCTTTTGAGGTGGCTCAGTGATGTCAAAGAAAAGGGGGAAAAGAATAATATCCCTGGGTGAAAACATCCCTTGAAAGTGCCCAGGGCAGGCAATTAACGTGAAAACCTCTCTAAGGCACCCTAGTTGTTTTCAAAAAAAAATGAGAAAGAAAAATGAATTTTTATTGCATTGCAGGTTTGCAAGAGGACTACAGGGAGCAGAAGAAGGTGCCAAGGGGACCTTGACATTCATACCAGCATCCATCTCATCTTCTCCACACCTTCCTCCATCATTTTTGGCATATCTTTCACCCCACTGTACCTCTTCTTCCAAAATTGTGTTTTCTACAGGAGGATTTGTTTTTTTCTACAGGAGGCTCCTGTAGGAATTACAGAGAGCCAAAAGTTTCTACAGGAGGCAGTTTGAGGGACAAGAAAAGCTTTATGAGGAACCTATAATCTCTCTTACCATCTTCAAACCTCCTTGCCATCATTTCCAAGTCTGTATCACACTCTAAGCATCATTATTATTTATTTCCTTTCCAAGAAAAAAACACAGAAAAATAATTTTTCAATTTTGAAAAAAAACAAAAATAAAAGGAGGAAAAGGCACCATTAACTTTACCTGAAGCTTACCTACTATCCCTCCATCATTCATCTCCACCTCTTGCACAATTATTGAGCTCCGAGCATAGGGAATAGCTAAAGTTTCAAGGGGAGAAGTAGCTACAGGAGCTCCTATAGGAATTCCTATAGCCGCTGATCCCATAGAAGTCTAGCACTAGTAGCAAGGTACAACACATCTGAACATTGAAAGGGCACATGCAGATTAGCTCCAGCAAAACAAGAACTTGAAAAAAACACAACAACACATCAGCAAGCAGAGATAGCATGCATGAAGGAAAATGAAGGCATGCAGCAGAGAAAGCCACAACACCTCATAGTCGATGGCAACAAATATACTCTGATCATAGGTAAGTAGCTAAGTCACTCCTCTATCTGCATTTTTGTAATTAGAAATCATACAAAGGCAACAAGATGGTTGAAATTGAAAGAGGGAAAGGTGGCCAATTAACTTGGCCACCTTCATTTGGTTGACTCCACTTAACCAAGATATCACCCACACATGCACATAGTCAACTCAAGAAAAATATGCGTTCAAGAACAGGTAGTGGGAGGAAGAGTTAACTCTGATGCAGTGGTGAGGGGATGATTACGAGGGGGATCATGATGACCAAGCAGATGCAGACCAACAGTCCTAATCCGGGCAACGAACACCTTGCCAACTTAGCATTCATAACCAAAAACAACCATAAAAGGTAATGAGCACTCCTCCTTGCGCATTCTCACCACCTTTTCTTCCATTTCTCCTTGTAACTCAGCCACACAGTAGTCTTCTTATGTTCCCTCAGCCTCATATCCACCATCCTCCATCGATTTCCTCCATATTTTTGCTCTCAGCATTTTCTACAGGAGCACCTACAAGAAATCTATAGGAGGGACAACGAGCTTCTATAGGAGGGGCAGTGAGTCATTTTGAAGGGAGGAAAAGTGATTTTTGGGACAAATTTTAGTTTGAAGAGGTAGGGTTCATGAATGCCCTCTGTTGAATATCAAAATGTGAAAGAGTTGGTCTCAAATTAAAGATAAAATGAGTCTTTAAGAGGGTAGAAATACATAAAAATATTTCTATTTAGAAAAAAAAAAAAAACATAGTCCCCTCTATTTTTCTATTTCACTCAAAATTCTTTGTCTCCACCTCCATATCTAGTTTTTTAAAAGAAGTACATGTAGTATGACAGGGGGGGTTATGAGGAAAGAGCTCAGTAACTCCACTACACTCCATGCACATCCTCAAGTGGTGGAAATATTTACAAGGGCAAACTGGATGAATTTCTTTGAGAAGTTTAGATGGTTTGATGATGAAATTTCCCATGAATTTTCTCTCTCTATAGTCCCTCACACAAGAACTCATGCTACTATAGCCATTAGAGGTCTCTCCATTGAAATAACCCCTGAATTCATCAGTAGGGTCACTACCTTTCCTCTTGGGCTACCTTGGAGTAAAGATGAGAAACCAATTGGCCAAGCTGCCAAGACGAAATTTTTCCAAGATAATGAAACCCCTGTTGGAGACAAATATGGAATTAGGAGGGCTAGCGTACCATATCCCTGGGATGATGTTAGCTACCAAGTGATCAAATACATTTCTTGTGAGGGGAGGAAGAACATTGTTTATGGATATCATTTCAAAATCCTCCAAGAATTGAGATAGGGCATGGATACCCCAGCCCATCAAAAGCTTAGTATCCCTTACTTTCTCCTTCAGTCCCTCATTGACTCCAACACCAAGGTACAAGAAGGAAATTCACAGTAGCTAGCTCACCATGGCCTAATCAAGATCCTAGTAGAAGAAGCCCTTCATACCCTTACAATCCATATAGCATGGGAAGTTTTTAGAAATATGACAACTGAGGATGACATCAAGGCATTAACCTATGATGTCAGTCCTACTGATAGTGAGGAGGGAGAACAACAAGGAGGAGAATATGAAGCTAGTGGTCACATAACAGAGCAAGAGAGGAAGGAGGAAATAAAAAGAAATAGAGGAGGGGAAAGTTGAAGAGACAGAGCAGGAGGAGGAAAAAGAGATAGAAGAGGGAGAAAAAAATTTTCCCGGGGCGCTGCCCCGGACCCCGACAGGGGGGGCTGCCGCCCCCCCCTGTGACCCCCCTGCTGCGCAGTCGGCGCAACGAAGGGGGGCTGCCGCCCCCCTCTAACCCCCCGTTCAACTACGTTGGTTAGTCGTGGAAAGAATATAACACAACCCAACAGATTCACCACTAGTGGTCCACTCTATTCCCGAAGAACATCATGATTATAGTGCTCATGTTCTTCTCATCTTGTCAGATTCTCTTGAGTCCGAGAATGGCCCTCCTATCTCGACTGATTCATAGGGTCCTTCTTCGGTTCCTGTTGAGCATGGGGGCAATTCTATGATACCCTCACCAAGTAGTTCTATTGTTTCCTTCGACTGGAGTCATTTGACTGCAATCCACCTTCCATCCTACGTGCCTTTCTAGATTATAGTACATGCATATGATAAGGTAGTACCTGGCACTGTCTTGGATGAAGGTGTGTTAATTAGCCTCATGTCTTTCACTACTTGACAAGCTTTGGGCTCCCCACAACTTGTGCTAGTCACGCGGAATCTGTTGGCATTAGACAGAGGAACCACTCAACCTTTAGGGATCCTTCCAAAGTTTCTTGTTACTTTGGGAGGCAAAACCATTTATATAGACATAATGGTTGTCCAAGGTGCTTTAGATTTCAGTCTTATACTTGGCCATGATTATATTTATGCCATGGGAGCTCTCGTTTCTTCACTTTTTCATGTGGTTTGTTTTCCGCACAATGGAAGAATGGTGATTATTGATCAACTGTCATTCTTTAGTCACCCGGTTCCTTCTGTACCACCATCATCCCCCATTGTTTCTCATCCATAAGCAGCACCTTCCTTGCCATATGTCAATTATGTGGCTACCCGTTCTGTCTCTGCCTCTGCTGATGATCATGCATATGGTCTCGTACATCATGTATTGAGGACATTGGAACCCAATCTGTCATTGGTGTCTAATGACATGTGTTTCTCCTGGAGCATGCTTCTTCCATCTTGCGAAGACCTCTTAGGAGACATGTTCTCATATGGCCCATGAATAGGAGCCTGAGGATGGTTCTTTCCTTGTGTCAACCTCATTAAAAAATGAATCAAAGAGTCTCGAGGATAGTTTTGATCTTGTGTTGACCTCGTTAAAAAACAAAGTAAGGCTCGAGGATAGTTTGTTCCCATCTCAACCTCATTAAACAATGAAACCAGGGGTGCTGAGGAGAGTTCTTTTCTTGTGTCGACCTCATTAAAAAATGAAACAAGGATCATTGAGCATAGTTCCTTGTCTTGTGTCAAGCTCGTTAAAAAATGAAACAAGGGTTATGAAGATAGTTCTTTTACTATGTCAACCTTATTAAAAAATGAAACATCTCCCTTTCCAAATCGTGTCTTTGATTAAGATCTCATAAAATCCGAGTCGAGTCTTTCCAAGATCTCGAAAGTGAACCTTCATTCCATCCACCTCGTTGAATGCAATGAAGCTTGGGGGCCATGTACCTCGATTTGTGTTATTATGCTGAGGGCATGCGAACTTATAACAAGCATAGTTTTTTGTTTCAAGCTTGTGTAAACATGACACTGAATCCAAGCAAAGTTCTCCATGTTTCAAGCTTCTGTAAACATGAACCCATACCTAATTTACACCTCGTGATTGCCATTTTTATCCACTAAATTCTGCTAGATGAATCTTGGTTGTTTTGTTCCATCATCACCATCTCTTTAGCCGATCATATGCTTTCACTTGGTTGTTTTTCCTTTCCTGAGGAACTGTAGCGATGAGTGGTTTTATTAGCTAGCCTCTTAGCCATTACATGTTTTTAGTAGTTCCACCATTGTCAGAACCAGTTGCTCCCCTTTATGCCACTCGTTTCTCTAGGACAAGTCTCCTTTAAGCTCTTTTGTGACTTGCAAAAGATGAAAAGATTACCGATTTTTCCCTTTTTACTTGTTAAATGGAATAAAAGGCTGTCCACTTTCAGTTCTTTTTCTAACCATATAAACATGAAAATATCATTGGACTTTTTTCATTTCGAGTTTGATACTGGTTATGAAACGATGTGTCTTTGATCGCTTTTTTACTTTTTTGGATCGGGTCCACTAATTACGAAAAGTACTCCTTGATCATAATGGTCAAGCAGTTCTCTCGAGTATTATTTCATACTTTTTCAGGCTCGAGGGACACAAATTTATGAAAAAGGACCACCCTAGAGTTTTCTTTTTTGTTTCTTTTTCAAACTCTATAAAAATGAAAAATACTCCAAGTTTTACCTGTGTCAAACTCATTAAACTTTGACGACGTTGGACTCGTCACCATGACGAGACTCGAGCTTCTCCTCCCTAGGGCTCGTTAAACTATAACTAGGATGGATTTGTCCTAAGGTCGAACTTATATTATAAGCTTATGCTATCCCTTCCAAGCTTGTTTTTCAAAAATAGTTGGGGTACTTGCTAGCAATGGTGGGGGGAAATTTGGAAGTCATTATTGGTTACCTATAGCAGCTAGTCACTCTTGAGCATCAACAGTTTTGCTTCTTGTTGGGTTGGGACATAATCACATCGTCATTGGCCTTCTATGGTTTTGGGTTTCCATTTTGCCTCATTCCATCTTATCCATGTTGTCTCTGTCAGACCTCTGATCCCTTGGTACCAAAATGCTACCGCATTCCGTTTTCATGTCGCCGATATGTTCAAGAGTATAATCCTTCTATAGTTCACACCCTTACCTCCTCCTCTAATGCTCTGTTTCACCATCTCCCACTTGTTCCTTATCTCGTGTCATTGATGGGGGAAACATTATTGCCCTCTTGCGATGGATCGTCTCCTGTCGACACCAACTCATCATCCAAGAGATTGATCTAGAGATCCCCTTTGGTACAGAGCTTGCATGCCTCAATGGCTAGTTCTTCGCGCCTGACAATAGACTTTCATCATTGGTATTTGATTGGGTGAGTCCATGAGTGTTTGACTTCAGCTCATTTTTCACATTTAGTGGATTGTACTGGATAGTACCTTGAGAGCCATTGACATTATTTGTGGTTTCTCTCATGCTTTTTAACAGTTTTGATTATTGACTGATAATCAAGTGACTTTCTATCATGCTCAACTTCAACACCTTTGTTCGCATGCTAGAATTTTTACTAAGATCGGTTAGGCTTCCAAGACCCCAAACTAAGATTACATATGTTCAGGCTACGTGGATTGGTTCATGATTACATATATGACTCTTTGATTAGATGGCTGCGACCATACTTGAGTCTTCATGGGTGGCTGTGACCATGCCATAATAATTATATATGGTCTTATCAACTGGGTGGATGCGCCCATACCACAGACCAAGTTTCATTTGTCTTTTGGATGGCTATGCCCATGCATAGACTACATGTATTTCACTATTAGATATATCATTTGTACTTGCACTTGTAGGTTCTTCAAGGTGGTGTTCCTGTTCATTCATGGTTTCATAAAGTATTTCACCCCTCCCACTCTCTCAAGATTCATGCTTTAGGGGGCATCTGTCACAAAATAATTTGTTGCTGTCCTCATCTCAGTCCCTCTGCTATGTCATGTATCAAATAAAATGTTCATATCTTCCCACTTATGCAAAAAGATTAAACAATTCTCTCTGATGCTGAAGAACTGATCCTTTTTCCTAAAGTTTCTGCATCGTCGCTAGTAAGACAATAAAAGGTGCAATGATTCCTTGTCATGAACTGTCTCATCAAGAGATCATCATTAGAGTACACATGTTTCTCATGACAGTGTGATTTTAGGGCTCCACGCGAGACCGCCTGCTATTTGTCATAATGATTGGCCTGAATGCATTTCCTCGCGATGTCATCGCTGAGACTTAGTTCATGACTTGTGACGTTCCATATTTGGCGAATTTGTTCAAATAGTCGGCCTTCTAGATGTCTCTAGAGCTAGTTGTTAGGTCACTTTGGGTCACTTTTCCTCCTCTGGGATGGTGGTTCCATGTTATGAAACCAACTCAAGAAAAGATAGAAAAGATAGATCAACGCCTTAGAATTTAGCCTCTTCGAGGGGGAAACCTCCTTTACATTACATAAATGAACAATTCTTCCATGATTCAAATGAAAAAACCTCCTTTCTATATATAGGAGTCTAAGGAGTCACAATACAATCCAGCTGACCTAACAATAATAATATAAAGCCACAAGAATAATAATAGAGGGATTCTAAGGGGCACAGAAATAACAATATGGGGACAATAGGGGCACAAAAATATAAATAAGGGGTATAACTACAATAGTAATGGGGTAATCACTAGTATTATAGGGACCCAACATGCCCCTCTCCTTTAAAAATGTGTTGTCCTCAACGCTTGAGTAGTTCTGGATACTTCTGCATAAAATTCTCATCCTCCCATGTGGAATCTTCAGCGGATAAGTTCTTCCACTTAATAAGATACTTTGAAATTGATCAATTTCGTAGCTGTCGAGTTATTGTTTCTGTGACTGCTCCAGTTCCAATATAATTTTTCCTTCCTCGTCAAGTTCTGGCACTATTGTTTGAACTGGGAGCCTGTCGCCTATAACCTTCTTTAAGAGTTGGAGGACTTGTTGTTGATGTTCGATGTGATGTTCCACTCCCTGAACCTTAGAGTTTTCTCTTAAATATGATGTGATGGATGGTGGTTGATACCCATAAAGTGCCATAAATGGGGTCATTTTTGTTGTTGTATGGAAGGAAGTGTTATACCACCATTCAGCCAGAGGAAACCATTTGACCCATTGTGTCTGTTTATCACATAAAAGCAACGAATATATCCTTCCAAACATTTGTTTACTATCTCAGTTTGCCCATCAGATTGAGGATGATAAGATGAGCTATGAGCTAACTGAGTACCAAGACAAGAAAATAATTATGTCCAAAAATTTCCTGTGAAAATGGGATCTCTGTCACTTACAATAATCTTTGGGTTACCATGTAGCTTTTGAATTGTTTCCATAAATGTAGTAGAAACTGTATTGGCTTTAAATGGATGTGATAATGCACAAAAGTGTGCATACTTGGTAAGTCTATCAACTACCACCATGATGACACTCTTTCCCTCAGATTTGGGTAAACTTGTGATAAAATCCATTGAAACCTCCTCCCAACGTTGGCTTGGAATGGATAAAGGTTGTAATAGACCCGGTGTCTTAATTGTTTCAACTTTATTTTGTTGGCAAACCAAACATTCCGCCACAAATTTTTGAATATCTAATTTAAGGCCATCATTATGACAAATAGCAGGCGGTCTCGCGTGGAGC